>VOFC01002149.1_pt1 | contig 243723 bp, 194 predicted proteins | sample 5384161 | NCBI WGS metagenome assembly VOFC01 (sample SAMN12384722, study PRJNA508395) | human gut metagenome | isolation source: healthy gut B | host: Homo sapiens
CTGCTCTAACTGATAACGTTTCATCTGTTCTTCATCCAGTAATTTCTTGTATTCAGTTTCCGTACTCTGCAAATCAAGTTTCAAAATCGGCGTACCTACATCCACACTGTCTCCTCCCTTACGGTAAACTTCCACGATACGAGTATTAATAGGTGAGTTGATAATCTCTTCAAAAGCCGGAACAACCTTACCGGAAGCACTGACACTTACTTCAATAGTTCCATTGTCTACTTCTGAAAACACCAAATCTTTCTTATTGACGCTACTTCGCATAAACGAAATCAATACAGCTATACATACCACTGCCGCCACACCTATTGCACCATATTTAATGAACTTCTTTTTTGCGCTCCTTATCACGCACTTCTTTAGGAATTTCTCTGTCCATAACTTATTGTAATTTTATTATTATCATTTTTGTGCTAAAGAATAAACAACATCCGTGCCAAGGAAACAACTTATTGATAATCAATAATAAATAAAGCGTACAAGGTGTCCGATATCGGACACCCTGTACGCTTTTAAACATCAGTTACCGTACTATAATGACTAACGCAAACGCAATATATCACCTACTTTAGGAGAAGAGTCTTCCGGTTTCATCTTATTCATCTTATATAAATTTTTCAGACGAATACCATACTTTTGGGAAATGGAATACATAGATTCTCCCCCACGGACAACATGAACTATGTGTTCCTTATCCGCACGACGATGCTTTTTATCCAAATAAATAATATCTCCTGGCTTCAATACATATCCCTTATAAAGATCATTGTATTTCCTCAACTTGCGTTGACTGATATCAAATTCTTTAGAAAGTTTTTTAAATGTATCCCCCGGACGTACCACAATATAGAGTAAATCATTAGCCAAATAAGGCTGATGCGGGTTTGGGAATTCCTTCATCCACTTTATACCATCCTTGGTATCATACTTATGTAATTCATATAATTCAATGATATCAATTAAACGATATGCATAGCGAGGGTCAGTAGCATATCCCGCTTTCTTCAGCCCATGTGCCCATCCTTTATAATCGGTGATTTTTAATTTAAAAAGAGATGCATAACGTGAACGTCCTTTTAAAAATTTAGAATGATCTTCATATGACTCACGAGGGTGCTTATAGGCACGAAAACATTCATTACGGGCATCATCATCATGCCGTACAGTACGACCAGTCCAGTCACCACCACATTTTATACCGAAATGATTATTGGATTTACGAGCCAGTGTACTTTTTCCCGCTCCTGATTCCAATAATCCTTGAGCCAGAGTGATGCTGGCAGGAATACGATACCGTTTCATCTCATCGATAGCGAGATCTTTATACTTATGAATATATTCCTCATACTGCCGGTTACGGGTTTGCGCTTGCACTGTAAAATTACATAGACAACAAAACAACCCGATTAATATAAATTTCAACGTATGTTTCATCATATAAAACTGTTTCAAAATCGCGACTATACTTTTTCCGCTATATATAGTTGCAAACTTACCATTTTTATCCGGCTGTATGCAATCTTTTTAAATTAATTACGAATTTCATTCGAATTCCAAAAGTCCAAAGAAATCCGGACGATGAAAATCCGGCTTCTCTATTTTAATAGGATTCCATGATAAGAAATGAGGCTTTTGCAATTCATCTCCACATTTATAAAAATTAGCCCGTATGCTCATTCCATCCAGCCCGGTAATGGCATGCTTAAAAAATACCTTATACGGAATCAGCAAAGCCACCTCCCAAGTACATTCTCCTATCTTTTCTTCAAAAGTTTCTCTGCCCAAGCTAGCCCAACGCTTCACCTGATCCGTTATTTCAGAAGGAGCCATTTCACGATTATTACGCTCCGAACCTGCTGCTAAAAGAATCGTAGCGATACAGTTACATTCCAAATTATAATAAATGCCATCTCCCGCAGGAATAGAGAAAAATTCCACACAGGAATCTGTCCAAACACTACCGTTATCTTCACCGTATTTGGCACGAACACTGTCTTCTACTACTTTATAATGGACTAATATAGCATCATTTGTATAGGCTATACGAAAAGAGACTTGAGGTTGATAAGGATATTCTTTCCAGTTCACTATATCAATAGGATGATACGTAATGTTCTCATTATCAAACAAGGTCGGTATTTGTTGTGCATCTTGAACTTTACCACTTAATTTCTTTACTTTCATCGTATTGTTTTTATTAGTTAAATAGCTACTATTAGCTTCACAAAAATATATACTTCCACTGAGAAAACAAAATAGTGGCTACCATAAACAGCAGCCACTAAAAGAATAAAGCTATAAAGACAATGAAAGCACAATTTTTACATTTTCATCCATATTTATTTCTTCACATCGCCCTGTGGCATATGTCTTCTCCCATCATGCTGTTTTTTCATTCCTTGTCTTTTTCTCATCTCTTTACGGAATTTATCGCCATTGTGTTTCTCCATATTATACATTTTCTGAATTTGTTTAGGAGAAAGAAATTTCCGGAACTCATTATAATACTTCTCACGAACATCCAGTATCTTTCTACTCTGCGCGAAACGTGCCTTGATAGCCTGCTCCACTTCAGCATCTGTAGGAAGCGGTTTGGGGGTCTGTTTATCTGCAGCCGTTCTATTTGCAATATTTCGACAGGCTCCCATATGACGAGTAGCCCGCATTTCTTCCATGTATTGTTTATACACCGGAATAAATTTAGCAGCCGTTGCGTCATCCAATGCCAATCCTTTTATAATTTGATTGCACTGTATTTCCAGCATCTGTTCTTTATTAAACTGCCTTCTTTCAGATTTAGCTTCTTTCTTTTCTTGTGCAAAAAGTGTTACCTGACTTCCCATAACAATGGCTGCCAACATCATTAAAAAAAATTTTGTTCTCATCATTTTTTTGTTTTTAGTGATTAATCAATTTATAAATATATCATTTTCAGATAATTCCACCCATCCTGCTAATTCCTCATCAGACATAGATTCTATATAACGATCCAAAGTATCTGAATAAGAAGAGTCTAAATCCGTAGAAACAATAAGTGAAGGAGAAGGCAACTCCTCTGCCACAGGTTGGGATATCGGAAAGAAAAGAACTCCCAACATGACAGCCGCAATAGCTAAAGCAGCCCCAATAATCAATTTTATTCTATGCTGCCTATTAAACCTCTCAGCCTGTGTACGCTCCAATACTTGCTTCTGCATTTTTCCGAAAAAGCCATCAGGGGTACGATAAGGCATCCGCTTCCCAATATTCTTAAAATCAAACTCCTTTTCCATCCTGTCTTTAATTATTTATCATGTACTCTTTTATCTTCTCTTTTGCATAATGATAATTCACTTTCAACGTATCCACTTTCGTGTCCGTAATCCTGCTAATTTCCTCATATTCCAGTTCATCATAATAACGAAGATTGAAAACTACCCGCTGCTTTTCAGGAAGCATCAAAATAGCCTGCTGAAATTTCACCGCCATTTCGTTCTCATAATCCACATAATCTGACGCCATCAACTTATTCATTAACTCTTCCTGAACTTCTTCCGCCGAAACAGCTTGTTCCTTACGCATATTCAGAAAACGGAGACACTCATTGGTCGCTATCCGGTAAATCCATGTCCCCAATGAACTTTCCTCCCTAAACTGAGGAAGATGGCGAAAGACGCGAATAAAGACTTCCTGCAGAATATCCTCTGCATCCTCATGTGATACAACCAATCTCCGGATATGCCAATATATGGGCTGTTGAAAAAAATCTATCAACAATTTAAATCCCCGTTCCGGGTTGGAAGCCCATACTTCCCTAATTTTATCTTCGTTTATCATCTATTCGTCAAAAGTTTATAGGTTAGAACCACCTGAGAACAAGAAGTTAAAAGTGAAAATGAAGTTTTTACATTAATTATAGATGAAGTTAAAATAATCAATCACATTTCCTACAAGAGAAAAATACAACCAATCTTCCGGAATATGAATTTAAAGAATTCAAACTCAATCTTCCTATCAATAAATTTCAGTTCTTAGAAGAATTACCATATAAACAATAGGGAAATCCCTAAAAATAAATAGGGGAAAAGATAGAAGAATATACCTTTTCCCAACTTATCTTTGTTACAAACAAAAAAACAAAAAAATGAGAAGATTGAAACAAACATTATTAGCGTTAACCATTTGTACTTTAGTCATCAGTTGCAGTTTGACTACTAGTAGCACTATTATGAAAGTACAGAGAGGGATGTCCCAAGAAGAAGTCAGCCATTTACTTGGGAAACCCGATTTCCGTAGATTCGACAACGGCTCGGAACAATGGGAATATACCAAGACCAATATGTCCACAGCTGCAAACACGGTAATTATTATCGATTTTGTAGACGGAATGGTAACAAACATGGATTCTTTTGAGTCCAACACTACTCCGCCTCCAGTTGCAGTGTGTCCGCCAAATGAAATCATTACGGTAGTTCCACCCAGCCACCCTGATCATTTTGGCCCGCACAGACCAAAACACAAAGCCATGAATCCACATGATTTTGAAAACCTCTATAAAAAAGTAAAAAACAAAGCATTTAAGGACGACCAAATGGAATTATTATCTGTAGGAGTTGTAAACAACTACTTCACCTGTAAACAAACTGCCCGACTCATGTCCATATTTACATGGGACGATGAAAAAATGAAAGTATTAAGAATGATTTCCAACCGCATTGTAGACCGTGAAAATGGAAAAGAAATCATCAAGACACTGGATTCTTTATTTAAACAAGATGATGCACGTAAAATATTGGGAATCACTAACCAATGGTAATTCAACCTAAACAACACACAAAAACATAAATATATGAGAAAATTCAAACAACTATTATTGCTTGTTATCAGTATAACACTTGTCAGCTGTCATACCACAGGAAGTATCAAACAGAAAGCATGGAAAGTACAGCAGGGAATGACAACAGAAGAAATAGGCCAACTTCTTGGAAAACCCGATTTCCGACGTTTCGATGGTTCTTTGGAACAATGGGAATATCAGAGCGGAGGAATTGCAACGTCTTGCAAATTTCTAATTATCGAATTTCGAAACGGAAAGGTAACAAGCATGGATTCCTACAATGAAATAGCTAAAGAGACTTCAGTAGGAGACCTATATTCCAGCAAAATATCCCTCGATACCGTTGGTTCAATAGACGATAACGAATTTGAAAAGATATACAATGAAACAAAAAATTCCGTATTCAAAGATTCAACTCTGGAAAAAGCCATTATAAATAAAAAATTAAGTTGCGCACAATGCCTTAAACTTATGTCACTTTATACTTTTGATAATGACAAGTTAAAAATGTTACAAGTACTGAAAGACCATATAGCTGACACAACAAATTACGATAATATTGTCAACTCACTAGATTTCATTTCAAGTAAAAACAAGGCCAAAGAGATATTAGGAATACCCTAATACAGTAAAAGCAAACGTACCTGTTGCAATAAACCTAAAAAATATTGCAACAGGCACATCTGCTTTACCTCAATCTTCTATTCTGACAGCTGTGCCGCTTGCGGTTACCATCAGCATACTACCGCTGTCCCCCACAGTTTCATAATCCAAATCCACCCCAACTACAGCATTAGCTCCCAATAAAGCAGCCTGATCCTGCATTTCTCGTAACGCAGTATCTTTAGCCTGTCGAAGTACTTCTTCATAAGAACCGGAACGACCGCCTACAATGTCACGAATACTAGCAAAAAAATCACGAAACAGATTAGCACCGATAATAGTTTCACCTGTTACAATGCCATAATATTTGGTTATACGTTTTCCTTCGATAGTAGGTGTTGTTGTTGCTAACATAATCTTTCTCTTTTTTAATTATATATTCATTAGACGCACAAATAAAAGAAAAAGTTGCAACTTTCTCCTTTTTTATCGGTAACTATATTATTCTTCTCACATTCAACTCTGACAAGCAATAAGAAAGTAAATAAATTTAAAACCAGATTTTAGAAAAGAAACATTGGGAGATTAAAAACAAAACATTACATTTGCAAGAAAACAAAGAGGAACGTATCATGAAACAAATCAAACTGGAAATAAACATAGAGGCTTGCCATTATGACGAACTAACAGAGAAGGACCGCAAACTGATAGACGCCGCGTGTGAAGCAACGAAAAGAAGCTATGCTCCTTACTCACATTTTGCTGTTGGAGCCGCCGCACTGTTGGAAAATGATATCGTCATTACCGGAACCAATCAAGAAAATGCAGCCTACCCATCTGGTCTTTGTGCAGAACGTACCACTTTGTTTTATGCCAATTCTCAATATCCGGATCAAGCAGTAAAAACACTCGCCATTGCTGCCCGCACAGAAAATGGTTTTCTTGACACACCTATTCCTCCTTGCGGAGCCTGTCGGCAAGTATTATTAGAAACTGAAAAACGATATGGAAAACCTATGCGGATACTGCTTTATAGTAAGACTGATATTTATATATTAGAAAACGTAAGCGGACTTTTACCTTTATCGTTTGATGGAAATTATCTGAAATGATACCTACCATCCGTCTGCACAGCCAACAGTTAATAAATCCGGTTTTCAATAATCCGAAAGATCTTGTATCATGGATGGGAGGCATTCAAGCGCAAGATTACACCATGTCCAAATGGGCTATTGGTATCCGGCTAAAGGCAGGAAATCTGCAAACAGTCAATGAGGCACTGGCAAAAGGATATATATTGCGCATTCATGTCATGCGTCCTACTTGGCATTATGTAGCTGCAGAAGATATACGCTGGATGCTGAAGCTTTCATCCCGACGCATCATTACTGCCAATGACTCTTTTGCCAAGTCCAGAGGACAAGACATTTCAGTTGACATTTACAACAAAGCAAACCGATTATTGGAAAAGGCACTAGCAGGACACAATCATCTGACCAAGCAAGAAATTGACAACATATTTAAAGAAGGAGGGCTGGAAACCAATGAAAGATTATCCAACCGTTTCCTGATTCACGCTGAAGCTGAAGGACTTATTTGCAGCGGAGCAGATAAAAATAATAAAATCACCTTCGCACTTTTGGATGAGCGTGTTCCTCCAATACAAGAATTACATAAAGAAGAGGCGCTAGCTATCTTGGCACGCAAGTATTTTAGAAGCCACTCTCCTGCCAGTCTGAAAGACTTTGTATGGTGGTCCGGACTTTCGGTAACGGAAGCTAGACAAGGTATAGCCGCCATTGAACAAGAATTGCTTACTGACCGTTTCCTAGCACAAAAATTATATGTTCATCAGTCTTATAAAGAAGAAAAAACAACCGACATATTGCATATTCTTCCTTCATACGATGAATACCTAATCAGCTACAAAGACCGTACTGATGTATTGAACAAAGAATACCAACACAAAGCATTCAATTCTTTCGGGATATTCCGTCCGGTTATTCTGTACAACGGGCAAATAGTTGGAAATTGGAATAAAGTCATACAAAAACAAACAACACATATAGAAATGAACTGGTTCAAGAAAAATACAAAGATCAAAAGAGAATTACTTTCCCTAGCGGAGAGAAAATATCTTACTTTTTTCTCCGAACTGTAAGAAAATTGTAAATGGATTATTTCTGCGTCATCACATTTTAAAAATAATCCATTACATTTACATTATTCAGTATTGCAATATAAAACTCTCAGCCACTTTCAAGAAACGTTCATGACCTTTTTCATTCAAATGTGCAGTATCTGTATTATTCTTGCTGTTCTGAAAATATATTTTTCTAAAATGATCATTACTTGCATAAATTCCTCCTTTTCGGGCGCTGTCAAAAATAGGAATACTATAATTTCCACAAACCTCAATCATAGCATCCACCACTTTCTCAGCATCACTTCCTGCAAAATTTTTACAGTTCCATCGGGTAAAGAAAAAAATCTTAGCTGTGGGATACTTTTCAATAAGCCCTTCACACAGCATTGCCAGCCTCTCTTTAAATACATCAATACCGCCAATTGAATCCAATTTAAAACCATCATTGTGCCCACCCACAACAATAACATAATCCAAATCATCCGGCATTTCCTTATATCTTACATACATCGCTTCCCCCCAACGCGGGCTACTATAAGCAATGCTGCTGCCGTTCTTGCCATAATTTAAATATTCCATACCATGTTTCTCGGCAAATTTATAATGCCAGGTATTCTTAACAGGTTCCTTATGATTCTTCACATAACTATCTCCAATAATTCCCAAACGTTTTCCTTTCAATTCATCAGTCCTGACGGTAACTCCTTTAATAATTTGTTCCAACTGCTTATATACCTGTTGTCCCAAATACTCTGCCGAATGAGCCGTGAAATGAAGTCTGTCATTTAACAATTCCGCGCCTGACATATCTATCAGGTGCATGTTCGGATCTTCAGCAGCCAATTGCTTCATCGCATTCTCCACTTCTCTGCTGAAATATTTATTACTTCGGGCAACAGTACCAAAAATAAAAGGCAAACGAGAATAATCCTTTCCGGTTTTTTCTGTCAGATGCATACGCACATAAGCCACCATTGTCTTCAAGTTACGGTAATAATCTTTACTTTTAGCATAATCACTTTCCCCCTGATGCCAAAGAAATGCATCTATCTGATAGCCATCCTTCAGGCGGGAAAGAGTCTTGTCTATACACATGTCTATCTCTTGAATGAAAGAAAGCAACAAGGAGTTTCCTCCATCAGAAGTTGGCTTAGCCTGTGCCAGCCATTCAGGCGCCGCAGACCAAAAACGTCCCTTGGAAGCATTATAATCAGGTGCTATAGAAGTTCCGCCAACAGCCCATTTCACCACATAAAATTTCTCCTGCAACAACTGCTCCAACCAATAATATGTCACTGCATCAAAAGCCCACATATTATTTTTTCCGCTACGTTTGGCACGAGGCCAGAAAGGAATAAATTCTCCCTTTCCGTCATTCTGAGCTATCTGACAATAACGGTAGGCACCTTCGGCATACGTCAGTGTATCCGTAGCCAATGCTTTAATATATGCCGGCAAATCTTCATTAGGAGTTCGTCCATCGGTATTAGACTGTCCGGCAGTTATAATCACATGTACAGGATTGGAAGCCATCGTATTCAAGCCAACAGCTGCAAAAATCAAAATCAAAATTAAGTTTTTCATAAGTATCATTTCATGTTTTTAATGGACACAAAAATAATCCTAATTCTAATATAACGACATGGATTATCGTCCATTATCATAGATTTTTTGAACTCATTATGGTTCATACAGAATGAGAATTGCGGCTAAACCATAAAAAAAGAGCCACAGGAACAATGGCTCCCAATGACTCTTTCTTTTTCAGCTCATATTTATAATTTAATTATCTCCATACATACGCGCACGCATTTCTTTAATATGATCAGAAGTGATGTATTCATCGTATTCCATCATCTTGTCAATGATACCATTCGGGGTCAATTCAATAATACGGTTCGCCACCGTTTCAATAAATTCGTGGTCGTGGGAAGAGAACAGCACATTTCCCTTATAAGTCTTCAGATTATTATTGAAAGCCTGAATTGATTCCAAGTCCAAATGGTTGGTTGGAGTATCCAAAATCAGACAGTTCGCATTACGCAACTGCATACGGGCAATCATACAACGCATCTTCTCACCTCCGGAAAGCACATTCACTTTCTTCAATACTTCCTCTCCGGAAAACAACATACGCCCCAAGAAACCTTTCATATAGACTTCGTTACCTTCGCCAAACTGGCTCAGCCAATCTACCAAATTCAAATCACTTTCAAAGAAATCCGTATTATCCAAAGGCAAATAAGCCGTAGTAATAGTAACGCCCCACGCGAATTTACCAGCCTGCGGAGTACGATTTCCATTGATTATTTCAAAAAAAGCAGTCATGGCACGCGGATCACGGCTCAAAAAGACAATCTTATCTCCTTTTTCTACATTAAAATTCACATCATTGAACAATACCATACCGTCTTCAGTTTCCGCACGCAAGCCGGATACTTCCAAAATCTGATTGCCCGGTTCACGATCCGGAGTAAAGATGATACCGGGATATTTACGGGACGACGGCTTAATTTCATCTACATTCAGTTTTTCCAACATCTTCTTTCGGCTGGTTGTCTGCTTGCTCTTAGCCACATTGGCACTAAAACGACGGATAAATTCTTCCAACTCTTTCTTCTTCTCTTCAGCTTTAGCCTTCTGGTTCTGCTGCTGGCGAAGTGCCAACTGACTTGATTCATACCAGAAGCTATAGTTACCGGCAAACATATTCACTTTACCGAAATCAATATCTACAGTATGAGTACAAACAGAGTCCAAAAAGTGACGGTCATGACTTACCACCAACACCGTGTGCTCGAAATTAGAAAGATATTCCTCCAACCAAGTCACCGTATCCATATCCAAATCATTGGTAGGTTCATCCAACAACAAGTTGTCAGGATTACCGTAAAGTGCCTGCGCCAACATGACACGCACCTTTTCCTTACCACTCAGTTCCCCCATCAACATATAGTGCTTGTCTTCCTTTATGCCCAACCCACTCAACAAAGAAGCAGCATCACTCTCGGCATTCCAACCATCCAGTTCGGCAAACTTCTCTTCCAATTCAGAAACTTTCAAGCCATCTTCATCTGTAAAATCAGTTTTCGCATACAGTTCTTCACGCTGTTTCATAATGTTCCACAACACAGTATGTCCCATCATAACCGTATCCATGACTGTATATTCATCCCACTTAAAGTGATCCTGGCTCAATACAGACAGACGTTCGCCCGGTCCTAATACCACTGAGCCCTTAGTCGGTTCCAGCTCACCTGAAATTGCTTTCAAGAAAGTAGATTTTCCGGCGCCGTTCGCACCGATAACCCCGTAAATATTACCATTGGTGAACTTCATATTTACGTCATTATACAACACTCTTTTACCAAATTGAATGGCCAAGTTCGAAACTGTAATCATCCTAATATACCTTATTTATATAATTATTCTATTTTGGAATTGCAAAGGTAGGCATTTTAATTCAGAAAAGTATGCCAGTGTGGCAGAAATTCCGTACTTTTGCAAAATTATTACTCTAAGAAAACAACTAGGCACGAAATTTGTTAGCAGTAAATTAACCTAAAAGACCTGACTGTTATGAGTAAAAATAAGAAAAACAAAAAGTTTAATAAGAATATGAACCCAACAGAGAAGAACCAACCTCAAGACGAGGAAGTTTTGAAAAATCAGGAAGCGGCAGAAGCTGCCATTGATGAAGAAACTCAGAAAGAAGCAACAGAAGAACTGAACGCTGAAGAGAAGGTGAACAAGGAATTGGCGGAAGCTCAGAAAACAATAGAAGAGCAGCATGACAAATACCTGCGTCTTTCAGCCGAATTTGACAATTACCGTAAACGCACCATGAAAGAGAAGGCCGAATTGATTAAAAATGGTGGAGAAAAGGCCATTACTGCCATTCTTCCTATTTTGGATGACTTGGAGCGTGCAGTAAAGACTTCAGAAACTTCGGATGATGTAAAAGCAATGCGTGAAGGAATTGAGTTGATCTACAACAAATTCCTGAAAGTATTGAACCAGGAAGGACTTCAGAAAATAGAGACTGACGGTGAGAACTTTGATACCGATTATCACGAAGCAATTGCATTAGTTCCAGCTCCTTCCGAAGAGAAGAAAGGAAAAATATTGGACTGTGTACAAACCGGTTATAAGCTGAATGACAAAGTAATACGCCACGCCAAAGTAGTTGTGGCTCAATAAAACAGTATCATAAAACGACATGGCAAAAAGAGACTATTACGAAGTTCTGGAGGTGGACAAAACAGCCACCCTTGATGTTATAAAAAAAGCATACCGCAAAAAAGCAATACAATATCATCCGGACAAGAATCCGGGAGATAAAGAAGCGGAAGAAAAATTCAAGGAAGCTGCCGAAGCTTATGATGTGTTGAGCAACCCGGATAAACGCGCCCGTTACGATCAATTTGGACATGCAGGAATGAGTGGAGCCGCCGGTGGCGGTTTTGAAGGATTCGGACAAGGTATGTCCATGGATGATATTTTCTCTATGTTCGGTGACATCTTCGGTGGACATGGAGGAGGTTTCGGAGGCTTTGGAGGTTTCGGCAGTGGCGGACGTTCCGCACAACGCAAGTTCCGTGGTTCAGACCTCCGTGTAAAAGTAAAACTGAACTTAAAAGAGATTTCTACGGGAGTAGAAAAGAAATTCAAACTGAAAAAGTACGTAACATGTGACCATTGCCATGGTTCAGGAGCCGAAGGAGAAGGAGGAACGGAAACGTGTCCCACTTGTCATGGAACAGGAAGTATCACCCGCACCCAACAAAGCATTTTTGGAATGGTGCAATCACAAAGCGTATGTCCACAATGTAACGGAGAAGGGAAAATAATTAAGAACAAATGTAAAGCTTGTGCAGGAGAAGGTATTGTATACGGAGAAGAAGTCGTGGAAGTGAAAATTCCTGCCGGTGTGGCTGAAGGAATGCAACTTTCTGTCAATGGGAAAGGAAATGCGGGCAAACATAACGGTGTTCCCGGTGATTTGCTTGTTGTCATAGAAGAAGAATCCCATCCAGACCTAATACGCGATGAAAATGATTTGATTTACAATCTGTTACTAAGCGTTCCGACTGCTGCTTTAGGAGGCACTGTAGAAATACCAACTATTGATAGCAAAGTAAAAGTAAAAATTGAACCAGGCACCCAACCAGGTAAGGTCTTACGCCTAAGAGGTAAAGGATTGCCCAATGTCAATAGTTATGGTTACAGTAACGGTACAGGTGATTTATTAGTCAATGTAAGCGTATATATTCCAGAAACGTTGAATAAAGATGAAAAACAAGCACTAGAGAAAATGCAAGAATCGGATAACTTCAAACCGAATACAAGCATTAAAGAAAAAATATTCAAGAAGTTCAAAAACTTCTTCGATTAATTTTTATACTACAAAGTGTTACAGAAAGAATACCAGGTTTTATATCTGCCGGGCATTCTTTTGTGACACTTTGCGGTAAATAAAAACATTTGCCATGAATTACGAAGAAACATTGGATTATTTATATAATAGTGCCCCATTATTCCAACATATAGGAAAAGATGCATACAAGGCAGGGTTAGAAAACACTTATCTTTTAGACAAGTATTTCAACCATCCCCATCGCCAATTCCGAACCATTCATATAGCCGGTACCAATGGAAAAGGCTCTTGTTCACATACTTTAGCCGCCATTTTACAATCAGCCGGATACAAGACAGGACTTTACACTTCTCCACATCTGATAGATTTCCGTGAACGAATCCGCGTCAACGGAATTCCTGTATCCAAAGAATATGTCATAGACTTTGTAGAAAAACACCGTGCCTTTTTTGAACCTCTGCATCCTTCTTTCTTTGAACTGACTACCGCAATGGCTTTCCACTATTTTGCCCAAAGCCAAGTAGATGTAGCCATTATAGAAGTCGGCCTGGGAGGACGAATAGATTGTACAAACATCATCCGTCCGGATCTATGTGTCATAACCAATATCAGTTTCGACCATATACAATTCTTAGGTAACACATTAGCCAAAATAGCCACAGAGAAGGCCGGAATCATCAAAGAAAAGACCCCGGTAGTTATCGGTGAAACCACACCCGAAACCAAACCTATATTTACAACCCGTGCTAAAGAAGTAAACGCTCCTATCTACTTTGCAGAAGAAGAACAGTTATTACACTCCTCCAGCATAAATGAAAAAGGTAAACGAATATATCAAACAGCCGACTACCTCAATCTGGAAGGCGAACTGGAAGGGCTTTGCCAACTTAAAAACACCAATACACTTTTATCTGCCATCCGCCTATTAAAACAAGCAGGTTATCAACTTACCGAAAGCAATATACGCAAAGGATTCTCACAAGTATGTGAACTCACCGGCCTGATGGGAAGATGGCAAAAATTAGAAAGTGAACCGACTTTAATATGCGATACAGGACATAATGTAGGAGGTATTTCGTATATCATAGAACAATTAAAACATCAGAAATATGAACGATTACACATTGTAATAGGTATGGTAAACGACAAGGATATCAGTGGAGTATTGTCCATGCTTCCTAAAAATGCCACCTATTATTTTACCAAAGCCAACGTAAAGCGTGCTTTATCCGAAAAAGAATTACAAAGCTTAGCGATGCAATCCGGGCTGCACGGAGATACTTATCCTGATGTAGAAACAGCTGTAACAGCCGCTAAAGAAAAAGCTAACAAAAATGACTTTATTTTTGTTGGAGGAAGCAGCTTTATCGTTGCGGATTTATTAAAATTTCACGTTTAGTCCGTTCACTTTTATAGAAAAAGTTTGGGAATACCGAAGAAAATCTTTTTATTTGCATTAGTTTTATACATAAAATAAAAAGATTTTCAATAACATGATAAACACATCTACTTCCGATGAGAATTTATGCGGCCTGAAACGGGCCGATTTTCAGACAACAGTGAACGGGAAACAAACAGACCTCTTCATTCTGAAAAATGAAAACGGAGCTGAAATAGCTGTCACCAACTATGGTGGAGCAGTATTAGCTATTATGGTTCCGGACAAAAACGGTAAATATGCCAATGTCATTCAAGGACATGATAGTATAACCCATGTTATCAATAGCCACGAACCTTTCCTCAGTACTCTTATCGGTCGTTACGGAAACCGTATAGCAGGAGGCAAATTCATTTTAGAAGGGAAAGAATATTCACTGACTATCAACAATGGTCCCAACTCGCTGCATGGCGGTCCTACCGGATTTCATACCCGCATTTGGGATGCAGAACAGGAAACTCCCCAAAGCTTGAAATTGCATTATTTATCTGCTGATGGCGAAGAAGGATTTCCAGGAAATTTGGATATTCACGTAACGTACACTTTAAGTAATCAAAATGAATTCATCATTACTTACCACGCTACAACAGACAAAACAACATTGGTAAATCTTACTCACCACGGTTTTTTCAGCCTATCAGGCATTGCCAATCCTACGGCAACCGTTGATAACAACATCGTAACCATTAATGCTGATTTTTATACTCCGATAGATAATGTATCCATCCCTACAGGCGAAATTGCCAAAGTAGAAGGTACTCCTATGGATTTTCGTACTCCTCAAAGAGTAGACAGTAGAATCAATGACCCATTCGAACAGCTAGAATTCGGTGCCGGCTATGACCACTGCTATGTATTAAACAAACGTGAAGCAGGCACACTGAGTTTTGCAGCAAAATGTGTGGAGCCCGAAAGCGGTCGTAGCATGGAAGTATACACTACAGAGCCCGGTGTACAAGTTTATACTTCAAACTGGCACAATGGTTTCGAAGGTGCTCATGGAGCAACTTTCCCAGCAAGAAGTGCCATCTGTTTTGAAGCACAACATTTTCCTGATACGCCCAATAAAGGCCATTTCCCTTCTTGTGTTCTACATCCGGGGGAAACTTACAATCAAGTAACCATCTACAAATTCGGTGTAGAAAAATAATTTTATGAAATAACCTAATTAATAAACTTATAATTTTTTCAAAACCATGAATCAACAAAAACAGAACGGTAATATCATCGCTATCATTACAATGTTCTTCCTTTTCGCGATGATTTCCTTCGTTACTAATCTTGCTGCGCCTTTCGGCACAATATGGAAAAACCAATATGCAGGTGCCAATACCTTGGGTATGATGGGAAATATGATGAATTTCCTCGCATATCTGTTTATGGGGATTCCTTCAGGTAATATGCTTGTAAAAATCGGATATAAAAAAACAGCCCTCATTGCCATGGCAGTAGGTTTCATCGGTTTGTTTATCCAATATATTTCCAGTTTGTTCGGTGCAGATATAGACGTATTCAATTTAGGAGAATATGCCATTAAAATGAATTTTATCATCTATCTGCTTGGTGCTTTCGTCTGTGGTTTTTGTGTATGTATGCTGAACACAGTAGTTAACCCGATGCTAAATCTTTTAGGTGGTGGTGGTAACAAAGGTAACCAATTAATCCAAGCCGGTGGTGCTCTAAACTCATTGTCAGGTACTTTGACTCCGCTTTTCGTAGGTGCCTTGATTGGTTCTGTTACCCCTCAAACAGCTATGTCAGATGTAGCTCCTCTGCTTTTCATCGCAATGGGTGTATTCGTATCAGCGTTTATCGCTCTTTCATTCATCGCCATTCCAGAGCCTCATCTAAGAAAAGCAGGTCATGAAAAAGAGAAATTCTCTCATAGCCCTTGGAATTTCCGCCATACTGTATTAGGTGTAATCGGTATCTTTGTGTATGTAGGTATTGAAATCGGTATTCCAGGCACATTAAATTTCTATCTTGCCGACCCAACGGAAAAAGGTGCGGGCCTGCTTGCCAACGGTGCCGCTATCGGTGGTGCTATTGCTGCCATCTATTGGTTGCTCATGTTAGTGGGACGTTCTGCAAGTAGTGTCATCAGCGGTAAAGTAGCTACACGCACACAATTGATTGTTGTTTCCGCAACAGCTATCTGTTTTATATTAATCGCAATCTTCACTCCAAAAGAAATCACTGTCTCTATGCCGGGATATAGTGTAGAAAATGGATTCGAAATGGCCTCTGTACCTGTCAGTGCCCTATTTTTGGTACTTTGTGGTTTATGTACGTCCATTATGTGGGGAGGTATCTTCAACCTCGCTGTAGAAGGTTTAGGCAAATATACCGCACAAGCTTCAGGTATTTTTATGATGATGGTTGTCGGTGGCGGTATTTTCCCATTACTACAGCAATTCATTTCTGACGCTGTGGGATATATGGCCAGCTATTGGTTAATTATCGCTTTGCTTGCTTATCTGTTGTTCTATGGTTTGGTAGGATGCAAGAACGTAAACAAAGACATTCCTGTAGAATAATTATAAAAACATATAGTATTAACTTTAAACTATTAATATCATGGATATAGAATACGTAAGAAGTCGCTTCATCAAACATTTTGATGGCACAACAGGTTCAGTATATGCATCACCCGGACGTATTAACCTTATTGGAGAACATACCGACTATAACGGTGGTTTTGTCTTTCCCGGAGCAGTAGATAAAGGTATGATTGCTGAAATCAAACCTAATGGTACTGATAAGGTACGTGCTTATTCTATTGATCTAAAAGACTATGTAGAATTCGGCTTGAACGAAGAAGATGCTCCTAAAGCCAGTTGGGCAAGATATATTTTCGGCGTTTGCCGTGAAATGATCAAACGTGGTGTAGATGTGAAAGGTTTTGACACTGCTTTTGCGGGTGACGTACCTTTGGGTGCAGGTATGTCTTCATCTGCTGCATTGGAAAGTACGTATGCTTTTGCTATCAACGAACTTTTCGGTGACAACAAAATAGATAAATTTGAATTAGCCAAAGTAGGTCAGGCAACAGAACATAATTATTGTGGTGTAAATTGCGGTATTATGGATCAATTTGCATCTGTATTCGGAAAAGAAGGTAGTTTGATCCGTTTGGACTGTCGTTCATTGGAATATCAATACTTCCCGTTCAAACCGGAAGGTTACCGATTAGTATTAGTTGACTCGGTAGTCAAACACGAATTGGCTTCTTCTGCTTATAATAAACGTCGCCAAAGCTGCGAAGCTGCTGTAGCCGCCATCCAGAAAAAACATCCTCATGTAGAATTTTTACGTGATTGTACAATGGAAATGTTGCAGGAAGCAAAAGCCGAGATCAGTGAAGAAGACTATATGCGTGCAGAATACGTCATTGAAGAAATCCAACGTGTACTCGATGTTTGCGAGGCTTTGGAAAGAGGTGATTACGAAACCGTAGGACAGAAGATGTATGAAACTCACTATGGCATGAGTAAATTGTATGAAGTAAGCTGTGAAGAACTTGACTTCTTGAATGATGTTGCTTTCGACTGCGGTGTCACCGGTTCACGTGTCATGGGTGGAGGTTTCGGTGGATGTACAATCAACCTAGTTAAAAATGAACTATACGAAACATTCATCACCACTGCCAAAGAAAGATTCAAAGAGAAATTCGGAAGAAGTCCCAAAGTTTACGATGTAGTCATCAGTGACGGTTCTCGCAAGCTGGTATAAAAAAGATCTCAAATTCGCTAACATATGAAAAAACCGCTTTGGATTCAAAGCGGTTTTTTCTTCTTTATGCTATAAAAGTGTAGGAAATACACTTTTATGTTGCACAACATACTCTTTTCATATCCAATGTATTAGTAATAGTGTTACTTTTACACCCAAAATCATATACTCTATTACTAATTAGTACTTTTATATCATGAAAAGCATGAAAAGAACCTTTCTGGGAACCGGTATCGCACTGACCTTGTTAAGTGCTTGCGCTCCCAAACAATCTCAAGAAACACTTACAAAGTCCGGATTAAACCCCACTAATTATGAAACAATAGTGGATGGCGTAAAACCTGTTAAACTGTATACGCTAAAGAATGCAGCCGGAATGGAAGTATGCGTAACTAATTTTGGCGGACGTATTGTATCTATCATGGTCCCCGACAAAAATGGAAATCTAAAAGATGTAGTGCTGGGTTTTGACAGCATTGCTGACTACCAAAATATACCAAGCGACTTCGGTGCTTCTATCGGACGCTATGCCAACCGCATTAATAAAGGAGTCATCGTAATGGATGGAGAAACCATTCAATTACCCCAAAATAATTTTGGTCACTGCCTGCATGGAGGTCCTAAAGGATGGCAATACCAAGTTTATGAAGCAAACCAATTAAACGACAGTACTATGACACTGACTATGAAGTCACCGGATGGAGATGCCAATTTTCCGGGAAATGTAACCGCTACTGTTACTTATGCACTGACAAGAGACAATGCCATCGACATAAATTACGAAGCGACAACTGACAAAAAGACTGTTATCAATATGACCAACCACTCTTATTTCAACTTGAGTGGAAATCCTGCCAATCCGGCCACCGACCATATTCTTTATGTAAATGCAGACAGCATCACTCCCGTTGACAGCACATTCATGACCACTGGAGAAATGATGGCAGTAACAGAAACTCCGTTTGATTTCAATACTCCTAAAACCATTGCCCCCGATGTGACTAACTTTGAAAACGAACAAATAAAATTCGGTAACGGCTTCGACCATAATTGGGTACTTAACACGAAAGGCGATATCAACCAGCTGGCTGCCAAACTGACCAGCCCTACTAGTGGTATCACTTTGGAAGTATATACTAATGAACCGGGAATACAAGTTTATACAGGCAACTTTTTGGATGGAACCGTAAAAGGGAAAAAGGGAATTACTTATCCGCAACGCGCGTCTGTTTGTCTGGAAACACAGCACTATCCCGACAGCCCCAACAAATCACAATGGCCTTCTGTAATCCTGGAACCGGGACAGACCTATCACAGCCAATGTATCTTTAAATTCGGTGTTGAAAAATAATTGTTAAACTTTAAATATTTAATATCATGAATTGGAATTCACATGAATTCATCTGGCTGGACTGGACAATACTGGCAGTCGGCATTGTAGCTGTGATATGGGCGGTATGGTGCTCTGTACAAAAAGACAAACGCTCGCAACAAGGAGCAAGCAGTGAAGATTATCTATTTGGCAAAGGTGAGCCATGGTACATCATTGGTGCTGCTATCTTTGCAGCCAATATCGGTTCGGAACATCTGGTAGGTTTGGCAGGAACCGGTGCCAAATCCGGAGTAGGTATGGCACACTGGGAAATGCAAGGTTGGATGATTCTTCTTCTAGGATGGCTTTTTGTTCCATTCTACCAACTATTAAACAATAAAATGGGCAAAATCATTACCATGCCCGATTTCCTTAAATACCGTTATACCCCGCGTACCGGTTCATGGCTTTCTATCATCACACTGATAGCCTACATTCTTACTAAAGTTAGTGTAACCGCCTATACCGGAGGTATCTTTTTGGAATTCTTACTTGGACTTCCTTTTTGGTATGGGGCAATCGGACTTATTGTCCTGACCGGCATCTTCACCGTACTGAGTGGAATGAAAGGAGTAATGACCCTCTCAGCTATTCAAACCCCTATTTTAATCATCGGTTCTTTCTTGGTTCTTTTCCTGGGACTGTCAGCCTTGGGAGACGGTAATATTGCTACAGGATGGACAGAAATGATGGATCATGCGCGTAGCGCCATGAATGTAGGAGCAGACGGACACGCTTATGGTGCCAACCATATGTTTCACTGGACCGAAGCAGACCCGATGTATCAAGATTATCCTGGATTCTGGGTATTTATCGGAGCTTCTATCATCGGTTTCTGGTATTGGTGTACCGACCAGCATATCGTACAGCGTGTACTTGGACAGCGTAAAGGCGAAGATAATGATGTGGTAATGAAGCGTGCCCGCAGAGGTACTATTGCAGCCGGTTATTTTAAAATCCTGCCTGTCTTCATGTTTCTTATTCCGGGGATGGTAGCTGCCGCCTTGGCTGCAAAAGGTGAATTTGATATGTCAAATACAGATGCGGCTTTTGCTGTAATGGTAAAGGATGTTCTGCCTGCCGGTGTAAAAGGTATTGTAACTATCGGATTCATCTGCGCATTGGTTGCTTCACTGGCTGCTTTCTTTAATTCATGCGCCACACTTTTTACAGAAGACTTTTACAAGCCCATGTTTAAAAACAAAAGTGAAGCTACTTATGTTATGGTAGGACGTATCGCCACCGTAGTTGTAGTTATCCTCGGCATGGCATGGATTCCTGTAATGATGAGTCTCGGCAGCCTTTACGACTATCTGCAAGGTATACAGTCTCTCCTTGCACCTGCAATGGTAGCCGTATTTGCACTTGGTATATTCTCCAAGAAAATCACTCCGAAAGCCGGTGAAACAGCCATGATTGTAGGTTTCCTAATTGGTATGCTCCGTTTGCTGACTAATATCCTCACCAATACCGGAAAAGATGTGATGACCGGCTGGTTTTGGGAAAATACAACTTGGTTTTGGCAGACAAACTGGCTTATTTTTGAAATATGGCTACTTGTATTCCTCTTGTTGTTAATGGTTGTTGTATCATGCTTCACTCCGGCTCCAACCGCCAAACAAGTGGAAGCCATCACCTTTACCGGCAGTTACAAGGAACTTATCAGAAAGAGTTGGAACAAATGGGATGTTATTACCTCTTTAGGTGTAGTTCTGCTTTGTGCACTATTCTATGCTTATTTCTGGTAAACCATAAATTAAAGGCTGTATGCTTTGAATTATCTTGAAGAATACAGCCTGTTAATTTTAAACCGACGCTAAACCATGACCACCTATTATAACATAAACCCTAAATTCTATGTATCTGTAGACTGTATCATTTTCGGTTTTGACGAAGGAGAATTAAAACTGCTTCTACTAAAACGAAATTTTGAACCGGCTATGGGAAAATGGTCTTTGATGGGAGGATTCGTACAAGAAGACGAAAGTGTAGACGCTGCCGCCAAACGGGTATTGGCAGAACTGACCGGATTGGAAAATGTATATATGGAACAAGTAGGCACATTTGGCGACTTAGAGCGCGATCCGGGAGAACGAGTCATATCAGTAGCCTATTATGCTTTAGTCAATGTAAATGAATATGACAGGGAACTAGTGCAGCAGCACAATGCCCATTGGACAAAAATAGACGAACTGCCACAGCTCATTTTCGACCATCCGATCATGATTTCCAAAGCACGTGAACTGATGAAGCACAAAGCATCATACAATCCAATTGGTTTTAACCTGCTGCCCGAACTGTTTACCCTGACACAGTTGCAAAATCTATATGAGGCAATCTATGGCGAACCGATGGACAAGCGGAATTTCCGCAAGCGGGTAGCCGAAATGGATTTCATTGAAAAAACAGATTTGATAGACAAATCAGGTTCCCGACGAGGTGCTTATCTTTATAAATTTAATGATAAGGCCTACAGAAAAGATCCGAAATTTAAACTTTAAAATAATGTGCCGATGCAATAATTTGCCAATTGACAAATTAGCAGATTGCCACATTACCCAATTATTCATTATGTTAGAAAAATTAAAAGAAAAAGTATTCCGTGCCAATCTGGATTTGGTGAAACACGGACTAGTTATTTTTACATGGGGAAATGTTTCTGCCATCGATCGTGAAACAGGTCTGGTAGTAATCAAACCCAGTGGCGTATCATACGATGATATGAAAGCTGAAGACATGGTTGTAGTAGATCTGGACGGCAACGTGGTAGAAGGTTCTCTTCGTCCGTCTTCAGATACTCCCACCCATGTAGTTCTATATAAAGCATTCCCCGAAATAGGTGGAGTGGTACATACCCACTCCACCTATGCTACCGCCTGGGCACAAGCCGGAATGGATATTCCCAATATCGGAACGACTCATGCCGATTATTTCCATGACGCCATTCCTTGTACCGCAGATATGACTGAAGAGGAAGTAAAAGGTGCCTACGAACAGGAAACAGGCAATGTGATTGTGAAACGTTTCAAGAACCTGAACCCTGTACATACTCCGGGAGTACTAGTAAAAAATCATGGTCCTTTTGCATGGGGAAAAGATGCCAATGATGCTGTACATAATGCAGTAGTCATGGAACAGGTAGCCAAAATGGCAAGTATCGCTTTTGCCGCCAACCCTCATTTAACGATGAATTCTTTATTAATAGAAAAGCATTTCAGCCGCAAACACGGCCCCAATGCCTATTATGGACAGAAATAAGAAACAAAGAAATTAATAACCCTTTTAAAATATAACATTATGGAAAAAGCATTTGATCAGTATGAAGTATGGTTTGTAACAGGAGCACAGCTTCTGTACGGAGGTGACGCAGTTATAGCAGTAGACGCTCACTCCAATGAAATGGTAAACGGACTGAACGAATCAGGGAAACTTCCTGTAAAAGTAGTATATAAAGGAACAGCCAACTCTTCCAAAGAAGTGGAAGCAGTGTTCAAAGCAGCCAACAACGATGAAAAATGTATCGGTGTCATCACTTGGATGCACACTTTCTCCCCAGCTAAAATGTGGATTCACGGTCTGCAACAGTTAAAGAAACCACTGTTACATCTACACACTCAATTCAATAAGGAAATTCCTTGGGATACCATGGATATGGACTTCATGAATCTGAATCAATCCGCCCATGGTGACCGCGAATTCGGACATATCTGTACCCGTATGCGCATCCGCCGCAAAGTAGTGGTAGGTTACTGGAAAGACGAAGACACCCAGCACAAGATTGCCGTTTGGATGCGCGTTTGTGCAGGTTGGGCAGACTCTCAGGATATGCTGATCATCCGTTTCGGCGATCAGATGAATAATGTAGCTGTAACTGACGGTGATAAAGTGGAAGCAGAACAACGTATGGGGTATCACGTAGATTACTGTCCGGCAAGCGAACTGATGGAATACCATAAAAACATCAAGGATACAGATGTAGAGGCACTTGTAGCAACTTACTTCAACGAATACGACCACGATGCTTCATTAGAAGATAAATCAACCGAAGCTTATCAGAAAGTATGGAACGCTGCAAAAGCCGAATTAGCTCTTCGTGCCATCCTTAAAGCCAAAGGCGCCAAAGGATTCACTACTAATTTTGATGATTTGGGCCAAACAGACGGCAGCTACTTCGATCAGATTCCGGGACTGGCTTCCCAGCGTCTGATGGCTGAAGGCTACGGATTCGGTGCGGAAGGTGACTGGAAATCAGCAGCTCTCTACCGTACCGTATGGGTGATGAACCAAGGACTTTCCAAAGGTTGTTCTTTCCTGGAAGATTACACATTGAACTTCGATGGTGCAAACAGTGCTATCCTGCAATCACATATGCTGGAAGTTTGTCCTCTTATCGCCGCTTCCAAACCACGTCTGGAAGTACACTTCCTAGGCATAGGTATTCGCAAGAGCCAGACAGCCCGTCTTGTATTCACTTCAAAAGTAGGCTCAGGTTGTACCGCCACTGTAGTAGACTTGGGTAACCGTTTCCGTCTGATCGTGAACGACGTAGAATGCATCGAGCCGAAACCGTTGCCCAAATTACCGGTTGCTTCCGCCCTGTGGATTCCGATGCCTAATTTCGAAGTAGGTGCAGGCGCATGGATCCTGGCAGGTGGAACACATCATTCTTGCTTCTCTTATGATCTGACAGCAGAATATTGGGAAGACTATGCTGAGATTGCAGGTATCGAAATGATCCGTATCGACAAAGATACTACCATCAGCAACTTCAAGAAAGAGCTTCGCATGAACGAAGTCTACTATATGCTGAACAAAGCACTTTGCTAATTCATCCATGAAGAGGGGATGTGTCAAGGCTAATAAGATTCTTGGCACATCCCACCTTATTTTATCATCATTATTGTTGTACCTTAAATTATAGGTTTTAATATGAAATCAGATGCAAAATCAACCATCGAAGCAGGAAAAGCTATTCTAGGCATAGAATTCGGATCAACACGAATCAAAGCTGTTTTGATTGACCAGGAAAACAAGCCCATTGCCCAGGGAAGCCATAGCTGGGAAAACCAACTGGTAGACGGACTGTGGACTTACAGTGTGGAAGCTATCTGGCATGGCCTGCAAGACTGCTATGCAGATCTCCGTTCCAACGTAAAAAAGCTATATGACACAGAAATAGAAACCTTGGCGGCAATCGGTGTCAGTGCCATGATGCATGGTTATATGGCATTCAATAAAGAAGAAGAAATCCTTGTACCTTTCCGTACATGGAGAAATACCAATACCGGTCCGGCAGCCGCCGCTTTATCTGAATTATTCGTATATAACATTCCTCTGAGATGGAGCATTTCTCATTTATACCAAGCTATTTTAGACAATGAAGAACACGTAAGTAACATTGACTATCTGACCACCCTTGCAGGTTTCATTCATTGGCAAATTACAGGTCAGAAAGTTCTGGGCATAGGTGATGCATCAGGAATGCTTCCCATAGACCCGGCTACCAAGAATTATTCTGCCGAAATGATAGCCAAGTTCGACAAGTTGGTAGCTCCTAAAGGATACCCTTGGAAACTGACAGATATCCTGCCCAAAGTCTTACCCGCCGGCGAGAATGCAGGGTTCCTTACCCCGGAAGGTGCCAAGAGGCTGGACGTGTCGGGCCACTTGAAAGCAGGTGTACCTGTCTGCCCTCCGGAAGGAGATGCCGGAACCGGCATGGTAGCAACCAACGCTGTCAAGCAACGCACCGGGAATGTATCAGCAGGCACTTCCTCATTTTCCATGATTGTATTGGAAAAAGAGTTGTCCAAGCCATACGAAATGATTGACATGGTTACCACTCCCGACGGAAGCCTTGTAGCTATGGTACATTGCAACAACTGCACCTCCGACCTCAATGCCTGGATCAATCTGTTCAAAGAATACCAAGAACTGCTGGGTATACCCGTAGATATGAATGAATTATATGGAAAACTTTACAATCATGCCCTCGCAGGCGATGCAGATTGCGGTGGTCTTATTTCGTATAATTATATTTCAGGTGAACCCGTGACAGGACTTGCCGACGGAAGGCCATTGTTTGTACGTTCTGCAAATGACAAATTCAACCTCGCCAATTTTATGCGTACCCATTTATACGCTTCAGTCGGAGTTCTTAAGATAGGTAATGACATTCTTTTCAATGAAGAGAAAATCAAAGTAGACAGAATCACAGGACACGGCGGATTATTCAAGACGAAAGGTGTAGGCCAGAGAATACTTGCAGCAGCTATAAACTCCCCTATTTCCGTAATGGAAACTGCCGGTGAAGGTGGCGCATGGGGAATCGCCCTGCTAGGTTCTTACCTTGTCAACAATGAAAAGAAACAATCCCTGGCAGATTTTCTGGAAGACAAAGTATTCGCCGGTGATGCCGGTATTGAAATATCGCCAACAGCCGAAGATGTAGCCGGATTCAACACATATATCGAAAACTATAAGGCAGGACTGCCTGTTGAAGAAGCAGCGACCCGATTTAAGAAGTGAGTCAAACGGGCTTAAAAAAGAGCCTCTTTACATGTTGCGGTTTACACATAAAGAGTTATCTTTGCAGATATTAAATAAAATAGCAAAGATAAACCGACTCACTAATAGCATTCAAATTATAATATTATTTTAATATGAACGAAAAGAAACTTATGAACCGTGCAGCGGACAACATCCGTATTCTGGCTGCTTCGATGGTAGAGAAAGCTAATTCAGGACACCCGGGTGGAGCTATGGGTGGCGCTGATTTTGTAAACGTGCTTTTCTCTGAGTTTTTAGTTTACGATCCTGAAAATCCGCGTTGGGAAGGGCGTGACCGTTTCTTCCTTGATCCAGGCCACATGTCACCGATGCTGTATTCCACTTTGGCACTGACCGGCAAGTTCACCATGGAAGAACTGGCACAGTTCCGCCAATGGGGCAGTCCGACTCCGGGACACCCTGAAGTGGACATCATGCGCGGTATTGAAAATACTTCCGGCCCGTTAGGACAAGGACACACTTTTGCAGTAGGTGCTGCTATCGCTGCCAAATTTCTGAAAGCCCGTCTGGGTCATGTCATGGACCAGACCATCTATGCCTATATATCCGATGGGGGTATTCAAGAAGAGATTTCTCAGGGTGCAGGCCGTCTGGCAGGTCATTTGGGGCTGGACAACTTGATCATGTTTTATGATTCAAACGACATCCAGCTGTCTACCGCTACCGATGCTGTTACCAGCGAAGATGTTGCCAAGAAATACGAAGCATGGCACTGGAAAGTAATTACCATCGACGGTAATGATCCCGATGCAATCCGCACGGCTCTGACAGAAGCGAAAGCCGTAACCGGTCAGCCCACATTAATTATCGGTAAGACCATTATGGGTAAAGGCGCACGCAAAGCGGATGATTCCAGTTATGAACGTAACTGTGCCACCCACGGTGCTCCTTTGGGAGGTGATGCTTACATCAATACAATCAAGAACTTAGGCGGCGATCCAACCAATCCTTTCCAAATCTTCCCTGAAGTAAAAGAGTTGTATGCCAAACGTGCAGAGGAACTGAAAAAAATTGTTGCAGAAAAATATGCGGCTAAAGCTGAATGGACTAAAGCTAACCCCGAACTGGCTGCTAAATTGGAACTATGGTTCTCTGGCAAAGCTCCGAAAGTAAATTGGAATGTTATCGAACAAAAAGCCGGAGATGCTACACGCAGCGCTTCTGCCAAAGTTCTCGGTGTACTGGCTACAGAAGTAGAAAACATGATCGTTTCTTCTGCCGACCTGTCAAATTCAGACAAGACCGACGGTTTCTTGAAGAAAACACATGCATTCACAAAAGACGACTTCACCGGTGCATTTCTGCAGGCAGGTGTTTCCGAATTAACCATGGCTTGCTGCTGCCTGGGTATGGCACTTCACGGAGGTGTGATTGCTGCATGCGCTACCTTCTTCGTATTCTCAGACTACATGAAACCCGCCATACGTATGGCTGCCTTGATGGAACTTCCCGTCAAATTCATCTGGACACACGACGCATTCCGTGTAGGTGAAGACGGTCCTACTCACGAACCGGTAGAACAAGAAGCACAAATCCGCCTGATGGAAAAACTGAAAAACCACAAAGGACACAATTCTATGTTGGTACTCCGTCCGGCAGATGCGGAAGAAACCACTGTGGCATGGAAATTGGCCATGGAAAATACCAGCACCCCCACCGCACTGATCTTCTCCCGCCAGAATATCGCGAATCTGCCTGCAGGAAACGACTACTCACAGGCTGCCAAAGGCGCTTATATTGTTGCAGGCTCCGATGAAAATCCGGATGTAATCCTAGTCGCTTCAGGTTCCGAAGTTTCCACTTTGGAAGCAGGTGCAGAACTTCTCCGCAAGGATGGCATAAAAATACGTATCGTATCCGCTCCTTCTGAGGGATTGTTCCGCAGCCAAAGCAAGGAATACCAAAACAGTATCATTCCCACAGGGGCTAAAGTATTCGGTCTGACTGCCGGTCTTCCTGTAAACCTTGAAGGTTTGGTAGGTGCCAACGGTAAAGTATTCGGTCTGGAATCATTCGGATTCTCCGCTCCTTACAAAGTATTGGATGAAAAGCTGGGCTTTACCGCACAGAACGTGTATAACCAAGTAAAAGAAATGCTGGCATGAAAAAAGTAGGACTGGCATCCGATCATGCAGGATTTGAACTGAAAGAGTTTGTAAAGACATGGTTAACTGAAAAAGGCTATCCATGCAAAGATTTCGGTACATACAGTACAGAAAGCTGTGACTATGCAGATTATGCCCATCCGCTTGCACTGGCTATAGAAGCCGGAGAATGCGGACCCGGAGTGGCAATTTGCGGAAGCGGTGAAGGCATCAGCATGACATTGAACAAACATCAGGGTATCCGTGCGGCACTATGCTGGATGCCCGAGATAGCCCATCTGTCACGTCAGCACAATGACGCCAATGTTCTGGTAATGCCGGGACGATTCATTGACCATGAAATGGCCGAAAAAATATTGGATGAATTCTTTAACAGCGGCTTCGAAGGCGGACGTCACCAAAAACGCATTGAAAAGATACCTGTAAAGTAAAATTCACGCAATAATAATAAAAGTAAAAAAAGAGAGGCATTATAGCTTCTCTTTTTTTTTATTCCTATCTTTGCTTAGATTAAAATATAAAATAAAAAATATTACTATGAAGAAGATTCTTTTTTTAATGCTCCTATGTCTGCCATTCATCGCTATGGCACAGACAGATCCCAAATATCTGGCGGGAGCGATAACTATGGATGACGGTAAAGTTTCTTTCAAAACAGAGATACAGGCACCGTCTTTAACGAAAGACCAGCTATATGGCACCATGCTGAAATGGGCCACAGAACGTTTCAAGCCCGAAGGCAAGTTCAATGCACGTGTTCTTTACACCAATGAAGATGAAGGAACCATTGCAGCAGGTGGCGAAGAATATCTGGTATTCTCCTCCTCCGCATTGTCATTGGACAGAACCAGAATTTATTATCAGATGTTTATCACCTGCGGAAACGGAAAATGTGATATCGAAATGACCCGTATCCGTTATTGGTATGATGAAGCTCGTGACGGAGGAGAAAAATACAGTGCAGAGGAATGGATTGTAGACGATATGGCTTTAAACAAATCGAAGACCAAGCTGGCTCCCATCTGCGGCAAATTCAGAAGAGAGACTATTGACTTGAAAGACACACTGTTCAAATCCATCCAAGATACATTGGGCAACAAGGTCTTGAACAACTCACAAATTGCAGTTGCTCCTGCTCCGGGCGTGACAGCTACTCCGATATCAAATGCAACAACAATCGTTACCGCCACTCCGGTAACTCCCCCTGCCCAACCGGCTGTCATCGGTGGTTCTGAGGGTAATACCGAAATAAAAGCAGCCAATAATGCAACTCCCAGCAAAGAACAAAGCATAGATGACCAAATCAAGGCATCCTCACGTATGACAATTACTGCCGGAAACGATGAACAATTCGAAATCGGTAAAGAATGCTGGGGAGGTTTCGGCCAGTTATTCGGCAAAGAAGTAGCATTCTGCGTAATCGACCAAGCCAAATCAATGGGCAATATGCTGATGGATCAGAGCGATAATTATAAAATTTCGTTCTACAAGCAAGGTAATAGCGAGCCGTGGTTGATAGTAAACTGCAAGAAACTGATGAAACAGACCGTTACCGGTGAGGAAGCAAAAAAGATGAATCCCAGTAATGACGGTCAGAAGGCATATAATATGTATGTAGGTGAAGTAATAAAATAGTCTTTTCTCCCATATATTTATACCGTGACAGTTTATTCTGATAATACATAAAACTTTTTTTAGGGGGAGATAACCTGACAACTCCCCCTAAAAAACATACAAACGATCTACCATATACTTCCCCAAAAGCACCATGACAAATACCATTCAAACATGTCTCCCCTTTAAGAATAAATAACACCGTTCCTCTATCAACCGTTTCACTTGAAACCATTTCTATAATAATCAAACCATTAGAAGAAATCATTCTTCCATTTTTTCCCTATCTTTCTCTCCTTTTTTTAAATGTTTTTAGCAAGAAAGCCGTTTTTTCTGCTCCAATCTTCCCTTTCATAACAAATAAAGAGTATCTTTGTAAACAACAATGAGACAATCATGCCTTATGACGGAACAATTACAGGACATAAAGACACTTATCGAACAGGGTGATACGGAAAGAGCCATTCATGCGCTAACTAATTTCATCCGAAACGATGCGCACGTCAACGATGAACCCTATTACTTACTGGGTAACGCCTACCGCAAAATGGGAGACTGGCAACAAGCTTTGAACAATTATCTGGAAGCCATCGAGCGTAATCCGGAAAGTCCGGCCGTTTCCGCCCGTGACATGATTATGAATATTCTGAATTTCTATAACAAAGACATGTATAATCAATAATAACTAACCCATGGCAAAGATTAAAGGTGCTATTGTAGTAGACACAGAGCGTTGCAAAGGTTGCAATCTATGTGTAGTGGCATGTCCGCTGCATGTAATCGCGCTCAATGCCAAACAAGTGAATAAAAAAGGATACACATTCGCCCACCAGGTATTAGAAGATACCTGCAATGGTTGCGCATCATGTGCCACAGTCTGTCCGGACGGATGCATTACTGTGTATAAAGTAAAACAACAATAAATGTAACAAATATGGCAGAAGAAGTCGTTTTAATGAAGGGAAATGAAGCCATAGCCCACGCCGCTATCCGTATCGGAGTAGACGGTTACTTTGGCTATCCCATCACTCCCCAATCGGAAATATTGGAAACGCTGGCCGAAGAGAAACCTTGGGAAACTACCGGTATGGTGGTGTTGCAGGCAGAAAGTGAAGTCGCAGCAATCAACATGGTATATGGCGGTGCAGCGAGCGGTAAAATGGTAATGACCTCATCCTCCAGTCCCGGCGTCAGTTTAAAGCAGGAAGGCATCTCGTACATTGCCGGTGCCGAACTCCCCTGCCTGATTGTCAATGTCATGCGCGGAGGTCCCGGATTAGGAACCATCCAACCTAGTCAGGCCGACTATTTCCAAACAGTGAAAGGCGGCGGTCACGGAGACTATCGCCTCATAGCCCTGGCTCCTGCATCAGTACAGGAAATGGCAGATTTCGTAGGTATAGCTTTTGATCTGGCTTTCAAATACCGCAATCCCGCCATTATTCTGGCAGACGGCGTTATCGGACAGATGATGGAAAAAGTAGTATTGCCCGAACAGCGCACACGCCTGACAGATGAAGAAGTCATAGCCCGTTGTCCGTGGGCCACTACCGGCAGAACCCACCACCGTACTCCCAACATCATCACCTCATTGGAACTCGATCCTGCCGAAATGGAAAAACGTAATATCCATCTTCAGAAAAAATATGCAGAAATAGAAGAAAACGAAGTACGTTTCGAAGAACTTCACTGCGAAGATGCCGAATATTTGATCGTAGCTTTCGGTTCTTGTGCCCGCATTGCCCAAAAAGCAATGGAAATGGCTCGGGAAGAAGGCATCAAAGTTGGTTTGCTCCGTCCTATTACCCTATGGCCGTTCCCGTCGAAAGCTATTGCAGCACGCGCCGCACAGGTAAAAGGTATCCTCACTGTAGAATTGAACGCCGGACAAATGGTAGAAGATGTCCGTCTGGCCGTAGAATGCAAAGTGCCTGTAGAACACTTCGGACGTCTGGGTGGTATTGTTCCCGATCCGGATGAAGTAATCACTGCACTGAAAGAGAAACTAATAAAATAAGACCGTATGAATATCGATCTGATCAGAAACATATTGAACATACTTTTCATGGCACTGGCACTAGCGGCTGTCATCACTTACTTCATGGCAAGTGACTTCAAAGTATTCATCTATGTCTGTGCAGCAGCTATTTTTCTCAAGCTGATGGAATTCTTTATGCGGTTCATGTTATAAGCAATAGGAGGAGAAACTATGACAAAAGAAGAAATCATAAAACCCGAAAACCTGGTTTATAAGAAACCGACACTGATGAATGACAATCCGATGCATTACTGCCCCGGATGCAGCCACGGTGTGGTTCACAAGTTAATAGCCGAAGTTATTGAAGAAATGGGCATGGAAGATAAGACAATCGGTGTGTCACCGGTAGGATGTGCCGTTTTTGCATACAACTATCTAGACATCGATTGGCAAGAAGCCGCCCACGGACGCGCACCAGCCGTAGCTACCGCCATCAAGCGTTTATGGCCCGGACGTCTGGTATTTACCTACCAGGGAGATGGTGACCTGGCATGTATCGGCACTGCCGAAACCATCCATGCTTTAAATCGTGGCGAAAACATTACTATCATCTTTATCAACAACGCCATTTATGGAATGACCGGTGGGCAAATGGCTCCTACCACGCTGGTTGGCATGAAGACAGCCACCTGCCCCTATGGTCGTGATGTAGCCATTCATGGCTATCCGCTGAAAATGACAGAAATTGCCGCCACTTTGGAAGGCACCGCCTACGTTACCCGCCAGGCCGTACATACGGTTCCTGCCATCCGCAAAGCAAAAAAGGCTATCCGCAAGGCATTCGAAAACTCAATGAATGGCAAAGGATCCAATTTGGTGGAAATTGTATCGACTTGTAATTCCGGTTGGAAAATGACTCCGCAAGCATCCAATGACTGGATGGTGGAACACATGTTCCCCTTCTATCCGCTGGGTGATTTGAAAGATAAAGAATAAAAAGACAGAAACCATGAAACAGGAAATCATTATAGCAGGATTCGGCGGTCAGGGTGTGCTATCCATGGGTAAGATACTTGCCTATTCCGGACTGATGGAAGACAAGGAAGTAACCTGGATGCCGGCATACGGTCCCGAACAACGGGGAGGAACCGCTAACGTAACGGTGATTGTCAGTGATGAACGCATCTCTTCACCCATTCTCAGCCAATATGACACAGCCATCATACTGAACCAACCCTCATTGGAAAAGTTTGAAGGCAAAATTAAACCAGGTGGTATTCTCATTTATGACGGATACGGAATCATCGAGCCTCCGACACGTAAGGACATACGAATCTATCGTATTGACGCAATGGATGCCGCCAACGAAAAAGGAATGGCAAAGACCTTCAATATGATTGTCTTAGGAGGCTTGCTGAAACTGCGTCCCGTAGTATCCATTGAAAGTGTAATAAAAGCTTTACGCAAAACATTACCCGAACGTCACCATCATCTGATACCGATGAATGAAGAAGCCATCCGAATCGGAATGGAGATTATTAAACCTCAGTAAGTTAAAATAACTCTAAACGAATAATAAAAGGAAGAACTTTCCATAGCGGAAAAGCTCTTCCTTTTATTTTTATATTGTATCTTTGCCGCCGTTATGAAAAGAATATTCTCTATTATTTTTTTATTATTCCTGTGCTTCCATACTTCCTTGATGGCACAGCGGACAATGAATACCCTGAACAATCAGTTCGGTTCCTCGGCAAACGGACTGGACAGAAACCAATATGACCGTAACGGAAACCCCATAGACACGACAGCCGTAGTAGATGCCAACACTATCCCCATCGGACTGTACTCATGGAAAGTGGACAGTCGTTTTGGCAATGTCACTTATATCCCCGTAGATACCTTGCAGCACGCTTTCCAGAACTCAAATGACATGGGCGGCTACACCGGACAATACAATTACTTGGGAAATTTGGGTTCCCCCCGCCTCTCACGCATCTTTTTTGACCGTCGGGATCCCAGCCAATACTTTTTCACCGACCCATACGACTTTTGCGTACAACGTCCGGAAGATGTCATATTCACCAATACATTTTCTCCATTCACGAACCTGAGCTATTACAAAGGAGGAGGCAGCCGTGACGGAGAAGAACGCTTCAAATCCTATTTTGCCATCAATGCAAACAAAAGACTGGGGTTTGGATTCTACATAGATTACCTGTATGGCCGGGGGCTTTACCAAGATCAGTCCACAGCCTTCTTCAACGGTGGCCTGTTCTCCAGCTACCGGGGAGACAAATATGACATGCATTTCATATTCAACAACGATAACTTGAAGATGGCAGAAAACGGAGGTATCACGGACGACCGGTATATCACCAACCCGCTGGATATGGCAGAAGGCAAAAAAGAATATTCCGCCAACGAAATCCCAACGCGACTGAGTCAGATATGGAATCACAACACCAGCTACCATGCCTTCCTGACACATCGTTACAACTTAGGGTTCTATAAAGAAAAACAGGACAGTGTGGATACGGACTCCGTAAAAATAACGCAGGTATTTGTTCCTGTCACAAGCTTCATACATACATTACAAGTGGACTTGAACAATCGCAAATACATCTCATACGATGACGCACAGAATCAGAAGTATTTTGAACATAACTATCTGGGGACCGACTCAATAGACAAGACGAAGCGCACATCCATCAAAAATACCATTGGCATTGCTTTACAAGAAGGATTCAACAAATGGGCGAAAGCCGGACTTACCGCCTTTTTAAGTTATGAATACCGAAACTTCGCCTTGACCGACACGACAAACATACCGGGACAGCGCATTATCAACAACTATAAGGAAAGTTCACTCTCCATTGGCGGCGAACTATCCAAAAAACAAGGAAAACTATTACATTACAATATTCTAGGAGAATTGGCCATAGCCGGTGAAGATGCAGGACAATTCAGCGTAGAAGGCAGAGGGGATCTGAATCTCCGTTTATTCGGAGATACGGTGAGACTGGATGTAAATGCATTCATCAAGAACCAGAACCCCGTATTCTATTTCAGGCATTTCCAATCCAAACATTACTGGTGGGACAACAACGATTTATCCAAAATAATGAGAACCCGACTGGAAGGAAAACTAAGTCTGAACAGATGGGGAACCCAACTGCGTGCCGGAGTGGAAAATATAAAGAACTACACTTATCTGGCCAATGCCAGCATACCGGTAAAAGACAGTGAAGGAAATGTCACCGGTTTCAAGAACAATGCAGCCGTAAGACAGCACTCCGGCAATATACAAATATTCACAGCAATGTTGCAACAAAAATTGAAAGTAGGAATATTTCATCTCGACGGTGAAGTAGCCTATCAAAAATCAAGTGAGCAAGACATTCTGCCCTTACCGGAATTGTCGGCTTACGGCAACTTGTACATGAAATTCGGTCTCGCCAAAAAAGTACTCCAGATAGAAATGGGAGCAGATGTGCGTTATTTCAGTAAATATTACGCGCCAGACTACTCCCCCGTCATCGGACAATTCTATAACCAGAATCCTGATGACAAAATCGAGATAGGAGCTTTTCCGATAGTCAACGTCTATGCCAACCTGCATTTAAAACGTACCCGCTTCTTTATTATGATGTATCACGTCAATGCCGGTTCGGGAAAATCCAATTACTTCCTGGCGCCTCACTACCCAATCAATCCGCGAATGATAAAGTTCGGCCTTTCATGGAATTTCTTTGATTGACGGTCTATATGAGAAAATATCTGAAATACATTCTGATGGGTATCCTTGCAGTAACCCTATCCTCCATCTTCTTCAAAAAGAAAACGGAGGCTGAAACCAGTCTGCCCCGCGATTATGCAGAAATAGCGGCATCGGGAATCCTGCGTGCCGTTACCGAGTACAATTCTATCAGTTTTTATGCCGACGGCGACACCGTTTCCTGGTTTCCACTACGAACTGCTCCATGCTTTTGCACACAGCAAAGGACTGAAACCGGAAATCACTCCTGAAATGAGCTTTTCCAAAAGACTGGAAGGCGTACAAAAAGGAACATACGATATATTGGCCAACAGCACGGTAGTTACCACAGAATACAAAGACTCCCTGTTGTTTACCCGCCCCATTATACTGAACAAACAAGTACTGGTACAGCGTAAACCCGAAAAAGAAAACGATAGTCTGTACATTCACAGCCAGTTGGAACTAGCCCGCAAGACCCTTCATCTAGTCAAAAACTCACCTGCCATCCTGCGCATACATAATTTAAGTAACGAAATAGGCGATACCATCTATATCAAAGAAGTGGAGAAATACGGACAAGAACAATTACTGGCCATGGTAGCACATGGTGACATAGACTATGCCGTATGCGACGAGAGCATTGCCAAAGCCTCCATCAATGATTTTCCACAATTGGATATAGAAACAGCCATCAGCTTCTCACAATTCTATTCATGGGGAGTAAGCAAACATTCTCCAATATTGCTTGACAGCCTGAATTCCTGGTTAAATGACTACGTCAAGACTCCTGCATTCAAACTGTTGCGCAAGAAATATTACAATAACTGATTTTTATCCGGCTGAAATTGCAAAATAGTCCTATCTTTGCAATATAAATTGTTATTATTTTAAGCGGAATGACAAAAAAGTTATTACCATGGTTAAATTAGACAAAGTAAAATGGGGCTTCATCGGTTGCGGAGAAGTGACCGAGAAGAAAAGCGGACCAGCCTTTGCCCTGATCGAAGGTTCAGAGGTAGTGGCCGTAATGAGCCGTGACAAAGAAAAAGCTCAATCATACGCCAAAAGACACAACATTCCCCGCTGGTACTCCGATCCGCAGCAGTTAATAGGAGATGAAGATGTCAATGCTATTTATATAGCCACTCCCCCCTTCCTCTCATGCCACTTTTGCCATTATGTCCATGAAGGCAGGAAAGCCCGTATACATCGAGAAACCTATGGCGGCCAGCTATGAAGACTGTGCACGCATCAACCGCATATCACAGGAAACAGGAATTCCTTGTTTCGTAGCTTATTACAGACGCTATCTTCCTTATTTCCAAAAAGTACGCCAGATGGTAGAGGACGGAGAAATAGGCAATGTCATCAACATACAGATACGTTTCGCCCAGCCTCCACGCGCTTTGGATTACAACAGTACCAACCTTCCCTGGCGTGTACAACCTGATATTGCCGGCGGCGGTTATTTCTATGATCTGGCTCCTCACCAACTGGATTTGCTACAAGATATGTTCGGCTGCATTCTCGAAGCCCAAGGATACAAGAGCAACCGTGGCGGGTTATATCCGGCAGAAGATACGATAAGTGCCTGCTTCAAATTTGATTCCGGTCTGCCGGGATCAGGATCATGGTGTTTCGTTGCCCATGAATCGGCCAAGGAAGACCGTATAGAAATCATCGGAGACAAGGGAATGATCTGTTTCTCTGTTTTCACTTACGATCCCATCGCCCTGCATACTGAAAGAGGCCGCGAGGAGTTTCTTCCCGAAAATCCCCCTCATGTACAACTTCCGCTCATAAAAGCCGTAGTAGAACACTTGCAGGGAAAAGCTGTCTGTACCTGCGACGGCATCAGTGCGACACCCACCAACTGGGTAATGGACCGTATACTTGACAAACTCTGATTTCTGCCTATGGACATCCGTCAATTATGCCTGTTTTGTCTGTCTTTCCTTTCCGCCCTCGGTGTATATGCACAAGCGGAACAGAAGGACTCGACAGTACAGGACAACAAGGGTGTTCTCATTACATTGACCGATGGAATAGCGACAACTGTCCGTCATACCGGAAGAAAAATCAGGAAAGTGGGAAAAGAATTCAACGCGGTCGATACCACCTATATCTCGCCTAACCTCTACAATCTGGCTTTCATGCTGGAATCCAGCAGTTGGTACGAATACTATCGGTTAGGCAGTAAAGGAAACAACGGCGAACAAAGTTTGGGATTCTCCCCCAATGCCAGTTTCAAGCTGGGGGTCTATTTCGGATGGCGCTGGATATTTCTAGGATATTCTTTCGATGTAAAAGATATTTTCGGCGGACACAAGAACAAGGCAAGAAAACCGAAATGGCACTGAATCTTTATAGTTCCAAATTTGGTGTGGATTTATATTACAGAAAGACAGGAAGCGATTTCAAGATACGTTCTTCCAGCGGATTTGACCTGAAAACTCCCATTAAAAATCTGAATTTCAACGGATTGCAAAGTAAAATCAAAGGACTGAACGCCTATTGGATTTTCAATTATAAAAAATTCTCTTATCCGGCAGCCTATAGCCAGTCCACCAACCAGCGTAAAAGCGCGGGTTCCCTGATGGCGGGCTTTTCTTATTCCCAGCACAACATATCTTTTGATTACGAAAAGCTTCCCGGTGAAGTGAGAGCCCAACTGCATGATGCCCTGCTTTTCAAGAAAGTGAAATATTCTGATTACAGCATCAACGTGGGCTATGGCTATAACTGGGTATTTGCAAAAAACTGGGTTTCCAATCTTTCACTCTTACCGGCCATTGCCTATAAAAAATCAAAAATAGACGATACGCCTAACACCGACAATCATTGGATAAAGGATATCAATTTTGACCTGATAACACGTGCCGCCGTGGTCTATAATACCAACAAGTACTTTGTAGGTGCTTCACTGGTGATGCATACATACGATTATCGGAAAAGGAATTTCTCTCTCACTAATACATTCGGAACCGTTCGTGTATATGCAGGATTCAACTTCTGGAAAAGGAAAGAATTCCGCGATAAATAAAAAATATACCGGAAGCCTATAAAGTTCTTCCGGTATATCACAGGTTAATTATATTAGACTCACAATAAATTCTTAGAAGCGGGCGCCGACTGTCAGCAAGAGCTGATGCCGTTCATTGTCCACTTTAGTTGCCGGAAGATCTATATCGTCAAAAGCATAAAAGTTTGATTTATACATATCATATTTATATGCCAAATCCGCATAAATTACACTGCCACGGTATCCAAGACCAAACGTAAACGTATTCTTAGACTCCGTATTATTAAAATCAGTACGCGTGCTATATAAAGACAAGGCACTATAAGCATCTTTGGAAAATGCAGCCGAAGAATAATTATACCCTGCACGAATGCTAAACTCAGGTATGATCCGCGTTTCCATTCCTATACGGAAAGTATGGACACCTTTCAGATAATTCTCAACGCTAGGCTGATCTCCCAATTCATAACCATCCACATCCTTCAGCTTACTGGAAGAATAATCCTGATATTCATATTCCGCACCTACTGCCACCGCACCCGCAAAAGTAGTACCCGCACTGACATTAAATTTCCACGGAGTAGTAAGATTATAATCATAGGTCAAATAATCATATTCCGGAGTTACCAGAAAATCACTCAATGTCTGGATATAGGGTTTTTCATAAGCTAAAATATCAGAAGATAAAGTGGCATTATAGCTTTCTCTTAAATCATACCATGTAGGCGTGTGAACGGCAAATCCCAAACGGAAAGGAGAACTTTCTATAGGACGTACAATAACCCCCAACTTCAAATCCATACCAGTTCCTTCCAGTCTATAATAATTATCCAATGTATACCCCCCATTATCCGCACCCTTATCATCATTCAGATTCTCCGTATAAGAAGTATAACGGTCATAATTCACATCATAGACCCCCAAAGTGGCTCCTAAATAGACCCTGTCTTCAATATTGAATGAAACATTAAAATCATATTGACTGATACCTCCTGTTTCCTTACTAAAGAAGTTATTGTTAAAACCATTCCACCCCCATGGAGCATGAATATTCTTTTCAGGATCATTAAACCAGTCAACCACACCGGTTCTCACCCCCATTACTCCTAAAACAGGTAACTGGTTCCAATATTTGGTATAAGGATTCTTCGCATCCAGTATGTCATTAAACTCGCTTTCCGTCAATCCATATCGTTCCATTTCCTGAGCCAGCTGGAAGCTTTGTGACATATTATCCAACGCCCCTCCCATAGAGAAAAGGCGGTTGAAGTTTTTACTTTTATGGTAATTGAATCCGAAATTCACAAAACGCAAAGAAGTATTGTTGCCTATCTTATTGCTATAAACAAATCCAATCTGGTCAAATGAAGCGCGCGTTTTGTCTTCATTCATTGACACGCCACTAAAGTTACTCTTTGTCGAAGTATTATTAAAACCAAAAGAAACGGACACGTCATTACTACGAAAAATGCCGATACCCGCAGGGTTGGAACTCATGACAGATATATCACCTCCCAAAGCTCCCATGGCACCACCCATACCAACAAATCGTGCTGTTCCATTCAAGTCATTCCCCAGCAACTTTTCCGCATCATAAGCATTTTGTGCGCTTGCCGTTGCCATTGCCAGCAACGTACAAGCGGTTACTATTACTTTATTTTTCATACATCAATTCTATTAAATACAACAGTCTGGTTTAATCTGCTACTTATCTGGTACGCGATCTGCCACCGCCACTTGAACGGGAAACACCGCCTCCGGAACTACGGGAAGCCCCACCGCCACTAGAAAAACTACTACGGGAAGAAGAAGTTCCACTACTACGGTAAGAGTTAGACGAACTATTACGGGAAGAACTGCTGCTACGGGAATATGAACTGCTGCGAGAGTTCGAAACGCCACTATTGTTACGATAGGCGCCACGGCTTGCAGCCCCTGTTCTCTGATAAGCAGATCCTGCTGCATTTCCCACACTTCTCCGGGTACTGCTTGGTCTGGTATAGGAAGAACCCCTTCCTTCTATCGGACGTGAATACGAATTACCCGGACGGACTCCTGCAGCCTGACTTGGTGAAAGAGTTGCTCCTGTACGGGTTCTGATAGCGCTTCTATTAGGACGAACCGAATTTACACCGTCAGATCCCGAAACCACTCTTCCTGATGAAGATCCGTTACGTGTTGCGGTACGATAGCTATTAGCACTATTACGGACATTTTGTCTGGAATTTCCTACATACGAATTACGACTATTCCTATCATAACTATTCACATAATTATTCCGGCTTGGGCGTGAAGAGCCATAGCTGTTGGTGTATCTTCCGGCATGTATTCCCGGATTACGTCTGCTTGAGCCATACCATCCATGACCGCCTCCCCAGTAGCCGCCGCCCCAACCGTGACCGGAATAATGCGGATAATAATGATGGTGGTGGTGATGATGGTAGCCCCAATAGCCACCCCAGTAGCCGCCACCCCAATAACCGGGATAGTACCAGCTATTGTAGTACCACGGCGAACTCCATCCCCAACTGAATCCCCAGCTGGCGCCATATGGATAATTCCAACGCCAATCCCACCACAAGCGGTTCGTGTAAGTGGGAAAAACGTATGCATACAATCCGTCATCATATACATTCCAATCCCATGAAGGCAAACCGTAAACCACATCCCAATAGAGCGGACTGCTTACCGGAATGGCGTAACGGGGATTGCGGAAACGGACGATACGCATCGCGTATTCATAATCGTCTTGAGAGCCCTCAAAACCATTAACCCATTCCCCTCTCTCATTCAAAGGTTTCTCCTCAATATACAAGGTATCATTCTCCATCGAGAAGTTATTATCTCGTGAAGTATAACGACGATTATACTCATCCACATCGCGCACTTTTCCTTTCACATCCTTCACCACCACTGTAGAACCGGGGGCTGCGTAAACGGTAGTCGTGTTCTGCTTCTGCGGAACCACCACTTTCACCTCTTGCTTAACCTCCTCTTTCTTTTCAGCTTTTTTCTTAGGGATGAAATAAAGGTCGTCATCAACGCTTTGTGACATTGCCCAATAAGGCAAGCACACCATCATAAGCGAAGCTAATACAATCTTTTTCATACTCGTACCTGTTTTATTTGTTATTCTATCTACTTTTTCTAGTGCAAAGATAGCCAGAGGTTTCAGTTCATAACAAAGAAAATCCCTATTAGTTGGTAGGGATTTCCCTATTTTAGTAACGGACTTCAACTATTTTATCTATTTCTGCACACACACGGAAAACAGAAGAACGTCCGTTCACATACGTTGATGGTAAACAAATCTGGTGGTAAAACAACTTTTTATAATAAGTTGCACCCACTTATACCCTCATGCCCTCACTAAAAGCCATAACCTACTCATTATTAAACCACTACACACAGTGAGGGCATGTTAAAAAGTGAGAGCATTGCCCTCATGCCCTCACTCCTATTTTCTTGCACATCTCACTTAAATCATTCATTCACAACATAATACCCATTTATTGGCTTATAAACCGGTTGTTTGGGAAGTCCCACATTTTTCAGCTTTCCTTCCTCGCACAAGCGGTGTAAATGGCGGCTGGCCGTACTTTGTGTCATACCGCAAAGAAGCTGGAAACTTTTCCGCTGCACAAAATCATGAGTTGTGAAGAACTCCGTCAGCAATGCGTCAATTTCCTCATCGGTCAGTTTACTTGAATGAAACGAGAACCGGGTACGCTGCACCTTTACCTTCCCCACCTCATCCATCAATAATCGGTCGGGGCGGTAAACAATCCCCTTAAGCCTTACCTTTGTATTCTTACGTTTCGTCTTTTCGGTTACCGGCTCGGTGCTCACCAGATTGGGACGGAAGAAGCCGATGCCGTCCAGATGCACCTGCTTGCCTTCCGCCAACTCCTCGCCCATGGCATGTGACAGCGCATCGAGCACGGCTATTACATCCGTTTCCGTCAACGTACAATGTTTCTGTATACGGGCACGGAGCTGGGCCGTGCTCACCTTTCCGTTCAGCCGGAGACGCGGGTGCAACGTATTCTCTTCCCCTTGTTGCTCAGGGGATTTGGGATTCTCGTACCAATCAAATAGTATTGCCATACTGTTCTTTTTTTATTGATGAAAGTTCAATATCTGTTAATCACGGACGTGATTAAGCTTAACTACCCTTGTGATTAATCTTAATCACCTTTGTGATCAGACTTAATCACAAGGGTAGATAACTAATTACAAACATACAAAAATAAGAAAAGAAAAGGTAGAAAACAAATAAGAGACAAGGGAATATGCACTGAGACTAAGAATAAAAACACAGAAAAGAAAGGAAAAAGAAAAAGACGGCATTTAATCCGGAAAGCATTTGCAGAATCCGGAAAGAAACCTTATCTTTACTAAAAATATGCACACATAGACACTCGCAATACGCAGTCTTCTCCACACGACAGAACATCATCTTTTCCATGGGAGGTACATAAAACCAAAAAACATTCAAACGAAAGACAAATATGAAAATTACACTCATCAGAAAAGATGAAGAACAGGGGACAGAAGCCTTGTCACTATGCGATACGGACGCATTCTTCGAGAAAGTAAAGACAGAGAACAAAGCAGGGCATATATCGGAACTGCGTGAAATACTACCCCGGCTGGCAGGATCGTCCGCCCGCTACGTCCACATCGACAAACTGCCGCGTGTCTATCCTGCCGTAGAATATACCCGCAAACAAAAGGGTGAGAAACGTATGAAACATTACAACGGACTGGTGCAGCTGGAAGTGAACCGGCTCGCCGACCTGTATGAGGTGGAATATGTGAAACGCCAAGTAGAGCAACTGCCACAAACCTTTGCCGCTTTCTGCGGTTCAAGCGGACGGAGCGTAAAGATATGGGTACGCTTCGCACGCACTGACGGCAGCTTGCCCACTGCCACACAAGAAGTCCTCCTGTTTCATGCCCACGCCTATCGGCTGGCAGTGACATGCTACCAGCCCATGCTTCCTTTCGGCATCACACTGAAGGAACCGGACCTGATGCAAAGCTGTCGCATGACCGTGGATGAACAACCTTACTATAACCCTTCGTCCGTCCCTTTCTGCATAGAGCAACCGCTTGCCCTGCCCGATGAGGAAACTTTCCGGCAACGGAAACAAAACAGCGAAAGCGCACCGGAACGAATGACACCCGGCTGCGAAAGTATGCAGATTTTTGCCCAGATGTACCAGTCGGCACGGAAAAGAGCATTGGCCGAGATGGAAAACTGGAAACGTGATGACGGGCTGGAACCTTTACTGCCCCATCTGGTAGAACAATGCTTCAAAACAGGCATCCCCGAAGAGGAAGCCGTACAGCGCACGCTGATGCACTATTTTCACGCAACGGACACAGAAACCATCCGTACAGCTTTTGGCAACGGATACCGGGAAATGAAAGGTTTCGGTAAGAAAAGCGGTTTCAGTAAAGAGCAGGAAGCCACCTTCCGGCTGGAGGAATTCTTGAAAAGACGGTATGAATTCCGCTTCAACACCGTGCTGGACGAGGTGGAATACCGTCAACGGGACTCCGTTCATTTCTATTTCAAGCCTTTAGATAAACGTACCCGCAACAGCATCTCCCTCTGCGCCTTAAAAGAAGGGCTGCAAGTGTGGGACCGGGATATAGACCGCTTTCTCACCTCCGATTTCGTTCCGCTTTACAATCCTGTAGAAGAATACTTGTGTGACCTTCCCCGATGGGACGGTACTGACCGCATCCGCGCATTGGCCCGGCTCGTTCCTTGCGGCAATCCGCATTGGGAAGAACTCTTTTACCGTTGGTTTCTGGGCATGGTGGCGCATTGGAGGGGGATGGACCGTCAGCATGGCAACAGTACTTCACCTTTGCTGGTGGGTTCACAAGGATTCCGGAAATCCACTTATTGCCGTATCTTGCTGCCGCCCGAACTCCGTTTCGGCTATGCCGACAGCCTGGACTTCAGCAGCAAACAGGAAGCGGAGCGTGCCTTGGGACGATTTTTCCTTATCAACCTGGACGAATTCGACCAGATTACCGTAAATCAACAAGGCTTTCTGAAACATCTGTTACAAAAACCGACAGCCAATCTGCGCAAGCCTTACGGAACCAGCGTGCGCGAATTACGCCGCTATGCCTCATTCATCGGCACCAGCAATCAGAAGGATTTGCTCACCGACCCCACGGGAAGCCGTCGCTTTATCTGTATCGAAGTGACCGATCCCATTGATACCAATGTCACCATAGACTACCGCCAACTCTATGCGCAAGCCATGCATTTACTTTATAAGAACGAACGTTATTGGCTGAATGACGAAGATGAGGCCGTTTTACGACAAAGCAACAGCGAATTTGAGCAAATATCACCTTTGGAGCATTTATTCCATTGTAACTTTTCTTCTGCAACCAACGAAAAGGAGGGAGAATGGATGACTGCCATGGATATTTTTAATTATCTTCAAGAGAACACACGCGACAAACTGTCTATCAATAAAATAAATTGGTTTGGACGTATTCTCCGCAAACTGAACATTCCTAAAAAGACTAGTACCAGAGGTACCCTATATCATGTAACAAAGTTGAAATAATTTATTTTACCATAGGAAAGTATGAGGGCAATGCCCTCATACTCTTCTATGCTACCATCACAAATAACCTGTTCATTATAAACAAATTACCTCACGAATGAGGGCATGAGGGCATAATTGCATCTAACATTGCAATGAGAGCACAAGTCTGAAACAAAAAGACGGAAGGTTTGTTTGTGAAAGTAATGAAAAGAAATTATCTTTGTCATCATCCTTAAACCAACAATCGTATGAAACCAGTGAAATTATTTTATCAGGAAAGATGCCCGTTCTGCAAAAAAGCACTGCGCTATATTGAAGAACTGAAAGCAGAATATCCTGAATTCCAACCTATAGAAATAGAAATGATAGAAGAAACCCAACATCCTGATATAGCCGACCAATACGACTATTATTACGTTCCCACGTTCTATGTGGACGGGGTGAAAGTGCATGAAGCGGGCATCTTCAAAAATGAGATGGAGGCATTGCTCCGTAAAGTGATAGAATAAACGAAAAGATATGAAATATTTAGAAGTAACCTTTACAACACATCCCTGTAATGAGACAGTGAATGATGTAGTGTCCGCATTGGCCGGAGAAATAGGATTTGAAAGTTTTGTAGAATGTGAAGGGGGAATACAGGCCTATATCCAGCAAACTCTCTTTGACGAGGAAGCACTGAAAGAAATGGTTGTGAACTTCCCTTTACCTGACACCCGGATAGAATACACCATAAAGGAAGCCGAAGACAAAAACTGGAATGAAGAATGGGAGAAAAACTTCTTTCAACCCATCGTCATAGGTGACCGTTGCTGCATTCACAGCACGTTCCACAAAGACACTCCGAAAACTGAGTATGAAATTCTGATTAACCCGCAAATGGCTTTCGGCACAGGGCATCATGAAACGACCAGCTCTATAATCAGCGAGCTGTTAGAAGCCGACCTGAAAGGAAAATCAGTCCTGGATATGGGATGCGGCACTTCTATTCTTGCCATCCTTGCCTCCATGCGAGGAGCCAATCCTGTGACAGCCATCGACATTGACGACTGGTGCGTCAACAATTCAAAAGACAACATTGCACTGAACCATATCCATAACATTACAGTGGAACTGGGGGATGCCAACCTGTTGAAAGGCCGCAAGCCGTTTGATGTGATTATTGCCAATATCAACCGGAATATTCTTCTGGCAGACCTGCCTCATTATGCCGCCTGTATGCATCCGGGTTCAGAAATATTTATGAGTGGATTCTATATACAGGATATTCCTTTTATCCGCGAAAAAGCGGAGAGTCTGGGAATGGAGTTCGTACATCATCGGGAAAAGAACAACTGGGCAGCTGTGAAATTCATCATGAAATAATACCATTTTCAAGTATGGCAAAGACGCGATAAAGACGGAGTTGCCACCAACCACGCAGGATATGCATTGATTTATTCGAGGACAAAAGAACGGATTTTCTCTCTTTTGTCCTTGTGTTCTTCTTCCCTGAAAATTAGAACCGGAATCAAGCGGTGACAAACGCATGTAGGACGCTGCATTTTATCCAAAATGACCAAACGACCATACGGTATTATATTTATTATACAATCTCCTTTCCGAAAGGAGTAAGTGCCAAGCCCGCCAGCTTGAAATGTTGCAGTCCGAATGGAATGCCGATGACAGTGATGCAAAGCAACACCCCGAATGCCAGATGAGAGAGGCTGATCCAGATTCCACCTACAAGTATCCAGATGATATTCATCAACACACTGAGACATCCACCATCACCGGGACAACTGCGTATTTCCCGCCCAAAAGGACAAAGAGCCAGCATAGACAACTTCAAAGTCTGGAAACCGAAAGGAATGCCGACGATAGTGATCATCAGCAACAGGCTGGAAACAATATATTCCACGCAGATCAGAAATCCGCCGCAAATCAGCCAAATAATATTGAGCAGTAAGTTCATAAAGCAAATATAAGCAAAGTTTTCGGAACCTCAGGCACAGTTCCCTTATTTCTTTATGGTCATTAATTGCAATTCTTCCAACGAACCGTTGAAAATATTCAAATCCACCTTCTCACGAATACCCGGCAACTTGCCCACATCCGTATGCTGCCAGAATTTCCACTCCCCCCTGTATTCCACCGAGTCTACATAATAATGAGCTATCCAGTAAGGATAAGAATTGAAGACCGAATCATTCAGATAACGCGTTTTAAACTTATAAGAAGTATAAAGAATAGGCTTCACTTTGTAGTGCTGTTCTATTTTGTCAAGCCACAGTTTAAGGTCACGACGGAGCTGATTCTCATCCTTTCCCCTCTTCTCGATATCGAGCACAGGAGGAAGGTCACCTGAATCCAGCTTGACGGAATTGATAAAAAAATCGGCCTGACGGACAGGATCTGTCTTCGGATTGTAAAAATGATAAGCCCCACGGATAAACCCATATGTTTTCGCCGAATCAAAATTGGAGCTAAAAGCCTTGTCCCCATAATCGCCTCCTTCCGAAGCTTTCATAAAGACAAAATGAATAGGAAATTTTCCCTGTCGGGTCTGGGTCAGCATTTTCCAGTCTATGTTTCCTTGATAATGGGAAACATCAATGCCATGCACATGAAAACCTGAGGGCATACATACACCGTATGCTTTAAAGCCATAGCAAGGCTTCCAACGGTAAGAGTAAGGACGGATAAAGAAATAAAAGAAAGCGGCAAGGAATAAAAAAGCAATAATCCCCGCAATGACATACCGAAGCCATGACGGCATCTCTCTTTGCGGTTTCTTTTTCGCCTTCCGCTGTGTGGTCCGGCGGACAGGTTTCGCGACTGCCTTTTTTTTAACAGGGGCAGGACGTGTGCTTTTCGCTCTTACCATTTTATCCTATTTAGCTGTTTTTACCTTACCTATTCCCACATACTATGCAATAAAACCCATCGGGAGAATGGTTTTACAATCAGCCCCGATGGGTTTCCTTTATGCTTTATAGAAATAAGAAAAAATTATTTTCCTTGTTCCAACTGCAATGTCTTGGTTGCCTGGTCACAAACTTCTGTAGGACCGAAGTACTGGATAGGACCCGGATATACATAGTCTGTTTCAATAGCCCAACGTTCACGCTGTGCGGCGAACGCCTTGAAAGGAGCACCGTCCAATTTTACCAACGCTTTCTGGATAACCGGTTTCATTTCACCGTGACGACGTTCCATGTTCATCATCATTGTGATAGGCACACCACCTGCAATCCATTCTTCGGCAGGAGCAGTAGTGTTACGTACAGAAGACATATAACCGGTCTTGCCGTTGGCAATCAACATAGAAGCGGTGTAACCCAACGAGTAGCAATAGTCAGCATCGAAGTTTGACGGAGCAGCGCAACGGCCTTCGTAACCGAAGAAGTGATGCTGAGCGGCAAATTTACCTACATACTTGCCTTCTTCTTTCCACTGAGCCAATTTAACGGCTACCATATCAGACAACAGCTTTTCTGTTTCAATCAGTGATACCTGTACGTTTCCGTGCGGGTCACGATCCAAAGTAAGCTGACGTGCAACGCCTTCGGGCAGAGAAGCATAGATTTCCGAGTTTTCCTTAGAAAGCTTGGAGATGATATATTCACGTTGGTGAGATTTCTTGATCAATGCGAACTCTGATGCGTTAGCAGCCAGGAAGTCATTCAATTCAGCGATCAATCTCTTCATTGCGGGGATGAATTCGATCAAACCTTCAGGTATCAACACTGTACCGAAGTTATTGCCTTGTGCGGCACGGTTAGCCACCACCTGAGCAATGTAAGTAACCACATCATCCAATGACATGTTCTTCTCTTCCACTTCTTCTGAAACGATACATACGTTAGGTTGAACCTGCAAAGCACATTCCAAAGCGATATGAGAAGCCGAACGTCCCATCAGCTTGATAAAGTGCCAGTATTTGCGGGCAGAGTTACAGTCACGCTGAATGTTACCGATTACTTCAGAGTAAGTCTTACAAGCCGTATCAAAACCGAAAGAAGTTTCAATCATCTCGTTCTTCAAGTCACCGTCGATAGTCTTCGGACAACCGATAACCTGAACACCGCAGTTCTTCGCAGCATAGTATTCTGCCAATACACAAGCGTTTGTGTTTGAGTCATCACCACCGATAATTACCAATGCCTTGATGCCCAATTCCTTGATGATTTCCAGACCTTTATCAAACTGTTCTACCTTTTCCAGTTTGGTACGTCCCGAACCGATGATATCGAAACCACCGGTATTGCGGTATTCGTCGATAATATCGGAAGTCAGTTCCATATAATTATGGTCTACCAAACCACCGGGGCCCAGAATGAAACCATACAGTTTGCTGTCCTTGTTCAATGCTTTGATACCGTCGAACAAACCGGAAATAACATTGTGTCCGCCGGGAGCCTGTCCACCAGACAAGATGACACCTACATTGATAGCAGGCATATTGACAGCTTCGCCTTCAACGAACTGAATCAACGGCATGCCGTAAGTGTTAGGGAACAAGGCTTTGATAGCTTCCTGGTCAGCAACTGACTGTGTAGGTTCACCTTCCTTTACTTTTACAGCGCCTTTCAACGCTTTAGGAAGTTTGGGCTGATAAGCAGCTCTGGCAATTTGTAATGCACTTTTAGTCATATTCTATTATTCTATTTAAAGGTGTATAATTTCATTTATAATTCACGTGCAAATTTCGTTCTTTTTTCGCAAATATGAAAACGTATACAAATAAAAATATTACCTTTACCGCGAATTTAGAATTATGTATTAACTTAAAACATTACATTTATGGCAAGTAGAAGAAATTTAAAGAAAAAAATAACCAATATAGCAAGTGATTTGTTTTTAGTCAGTTTGATGGAAGGTGTTAACCGTGAAGTAGTTTGCAACTCTGTACACAATGTGATCAAACTGATTATACGCATCAGTCACACTGAACCGGGTAACGTAAAAGGTTTCTACAAGAAACTGAATGAGGATTTGAACAAAGAAATAAAAGTGGTTGCAGACGAACTGGCTAAAGCTACAAAAGCATAAGATTTAAGGAATGAAAAAAGCTATTTGTGGTTTTATCTACTACAAACTATTGGGATGGAAGACTAAAGTATCCGTTCCCGATTATGACAAATATATTATCTGTGCCGCACCGCATACCACCAATTGGGATTTGTTCATAGGCAAACTGTTTATGGGAGCTATAGGTCGCGAAACCGGTTTTATGATGAAAAAAGACTGGTTCTTTTGGCCTCTAGGCCCTATTTTCCGCTGGATGGGAGGGATTCCCGTAGACCGTAGCCGCAAGACTTCATTGGTGGACCAGATGATTAAGATTGCCAAATCGAGTCAAAAATTCCATCTGGCTATCACTCCGGAAGGAACACGCAAAGCCAATCCCAACTGGAAAAAAGGGTTTTACTATATTGCGCAAGGGGCCGGTCTGCCTATTATTCTGGTAGCTATCGACTACGAGAAGAAATGCATCACAGCCGAAAAGGTAATACATCCCAGCGGTGACTTGGACAAGGATATGCGTGAAATCAAATTGTATTATAAGAATTTCAAAGGCAAATATCCTGAAAACTTCAGCATCGGAAAAGTAGAATAACCCTTCCGTTGTAGTTCTTCAGATATGAAAACACTGATTATGCGGATTGTATTTTCACCCGCATAATCAGTGTTATTTGTATCTATTCTCTTGCTATACTCTCATCCCCATCCTCAAAATTATTCTTCTCTATCTTCACATTCCGGGTGTGAAGCAAGCGGAAACGGGATTTGTTATGATGAAAAGCCGGATAATCCGTATTCTGGCGGATCACATTGTTTTTAAAGATCAATCCGTCAATGGATTTTGCAAAAAGAACAGGGCGGTCAAAGGTTTCAAAATAGTTATCTTCAATCACTACTCCTTTTTCTCCTTTTCCACCATGGAAATATTTTTTCTGATGCTCCAAATCGGGAATCTCCGGATAAATAGAGATAACAGCTTCCGTAAACTGGAACATATTAGTCAATGCGTTGATAAAACGATTGTTACGAATCAGCACATTCCGGCAAGCTCCCGTTTCAAACCAGCCGTTACAATCACCGCACAGCAATATGGCTGTTCCTGATGTATGATCAAACAGGTTACGCTCTACCACCGTTTTCAGGGGAGTGCTGAACAGCGTACCGCGTGCACGGTTGTTACGAATGACATTATCCGCAAAATAAACTTCCGGGCACCAGGACAGGTTTTCAATACCGAAACCTTCTTTATCCGTAATCTCCGCATCCAAAGGCTCGGCAAAAGTGATACGATATTCTTTTGCACCTTTCACCGTATCTTTGTCATTGGGCAGGATTTCCTTCACCCGGTTCTTTCCACCGGTCAGTTCCATGGTGGCGGAACGTACAAATTGTACTTCATCGCCATTCACACCCCATTCGAACCCGTATGCTTGCGGATGCATGTATTGAGCAATCACCGTATGGTCATCAAGGCGTTGCTTGATTTTCAAATAAGTGCCGTGTACATTAATCGCATCATCCATCATTCCTTCATACAACCCGTTGCGAGAATCAATCTTCCCCCGGCAACTGGAGAAATGGGTAGCATCCGCCTGCGTGGTAAAGTAACGCGGATCCTTATCGCCACGAAGGCAAACGCTGAATTCATCCAACGTGATATTTTCACATAACTGGGCCAGCAGTCCCATACCTTCGGCATAATGCACTTTCACATTCTGCAAACGGGTATCTTTATCATTGGACAAGAATATACCCGGAGCAGGACGATAATAAGTACGAAGAGCCACCACTGTCCCCGGTTTCAACCGGGCGTCTTTCCATTGAGGAGCATGGTAGACACGTGGAGAAACTTCTTTCACCCCTTCCATAGGACACCATAAGTCACTGGTGCGGTATACCAGACGCTTTGTCTTTTCTTCAAAAGCAATCCCTCCCTGGGGAGCACTGGACCAGCCTTCACCGTATGCTTCGAAAAAACCTTTCTCATTGATACGGCATTTCACCCATGCGGCAGGTTCAAAAGTAATTCCCTCCTCTCCGCTTTCCAATATCTTGACCTGAGCAATATGAGGAGTCTCAAAATCTATGCTGAAATTACGCAAAGTACAATTCTCTGAACGAAGCAGAGAAAGTGGAAGCATACGTCCATGAAAGATAAAATCGGCACCCTGTCCGTCCACCGTCAGCCCCTTCCAATCCTCCAAAGGGAAACCTACCGTTTTCGGATTGTCCTGATCATGATTGGAAATATAATACTCACGGACAGCCGCCCCTTCAGGGTGGAAATCGTAACGTCCGGATTCAAAAAGCAGGGTGACCTTATCACCCAAAGCAACTTGAGTCTTGATGTCTTGTAACGCCTTCTGCAATTTAGGTGAAAGATTCTCGTGTGTGTCCGGTACCAGACCATAATTTCGCATTTCGACTACCTTACTTCCGGCAAAAGCGGAAACAGCCAGCCATACGAAGCAGAAATTAAAGATAATTCGTTTCATTTAGGTTCATTATAGATTAGTTAGAATGACAAAACTAACAAAAATTCCTAACTTCGCAACCATAAATAAAGAAGAAAACAACATGAAAAAGATATTTTTGTCCTTCCTGCTGGTAATGGCAGGAATATCACACACTTTGGCACAAGGGTTAGATGGTAATGTGGAACAACGTCTAAAAGATTTTTTCACCCGGTACGAAACATCTTATGCCAACATAGGTAAGTGTAAATTAGACCGTTATGAAGTAAATCATGACAAAAAAAGGCTGAATGTATATGCCAGCCCCAGCTTCGGCTACCAACCGTTTACCCCCGAAAAGACAGAAGCTATCTACCGGTTACTTAGACAAAGCCTACCCGGTCCTGTAAATTATTACGATATAACCATCTATGCCGATGGCAAATCAATCGAAGACCTGATTCCCAACTATCTGAGAAAGAAACAGGACAAAAGCCGCTTATGGCAACGGACAGATTATAAAGGTGATCCATGGGTAAAAAATATTTCCCGCCCCTTTACTGCCGGCAAAGGACTGGAAGGCAGACACATCGCCCTTTGGCAAAGCCACGGAAAATATTATAAAAAGGACAAGGGATGTTGGGAATGGCAACGTCCCCGCCTGTTCTGTACCACAGAAGACTTGTTCACCCAATCATTCGTCATACCTTATATTATACCCATGCTGGAAAATGCGGGAGCCATAGTTTATACCCCTCGTGAACGTGACTGGCAACGCAATGAGGTGATTGTGGATAATGATACCCATCCCCAAGGTTGCATCTATCAGGAGATAAAAAGCCGGAAAGGTAAATGGAAAACCGCCCCCACCCCGGCATTCGCTCAAAAACGATTGGTTTACCGGGACGGACAAAATCCTTTTGAAGAAGGTACAGCCCGCTTTGCCTCCACCGAGAAAAAACCGGAAAAAGCCTTTGCACAATGGATTCCCCATATTCCCGAAACAGGAAAATATGCCGTCTATGTGACTTATCAGACTTTACCCGGAAGTGTGAGTGACGCTAAATATCTGGTTTTCCATAAAGGGGGTGTCACCGAATTTCTGGTCAACCAACAAATAGGGGGAGGAACCTGGGTTTATCTGGGCACTTTTGAGTTTGATAAAGGAACCAACGATTACGGCATGGTGGTATTAAGTAATGAGAGTAGACAAAAAGGAGTGGTATGCGCCGATGCTGTCCGTTTTGGCGGAGGAATGGGAAACATATCGCGCGGTGGAAAAACCAGCGGCCTGCCCCGCTACCTGGAAGGGGCACGCTATGCCGCACAATGGTCGGGTTTTCCTTATTCGGTTTACAGTCCCAGCGAAGGTAAGAATGACTATACCGATGATATAAACGCCCGCAGCCGGATAATAAACTATCTCAGCGGAAATTCTGTGTACAATCCAAAGGAGAAGGGATTGGGCGTTCCTTTTGAAATGACCTTGGGAGTGCACAGCGATGCAGGTTTTTCCAAAGAAGATGATTTAATAGGCACGCTGGGTATCTATACCACCGATTATAATAATGGTGAACTGAATGCCGGTATCTCCCGTTATGCTTCCCGCGACTTGGCGGACATGGTACTGACCGGTCTGCAACAGGATATCTCCGCCCAATTCGGTATCCGGTGGCAACGTCGCAGCCTGTGGAACCGCAATTACAGCGAGACCCGTCTGCCTGCCGTTCCCTCGATGATTCTGGAACTCCTCTCCCACCAGAACTTCGCCGATTTGAAATTGGGGCACGATCCGCGTTTCAAGTTTACCGTAGGACGTTCTGTTTACAAATCCATACTAAAATACCTGAGTACCATGCATGGGACGGATTACGTAGTCCAACCTTTACCGGTAAATAACTTTGCCATTCACTCCGGAAGTAGGAAAAACACCTTCCAACTAACTTGGCAAGCGGTAGACGACCCGTTGGAACCGACTGCCAAAGCTCAACAATACATAGTCTATACCCGTCTGGGACATGGTGGATTTGACAATGGAACGTTAGTACGCGGTACTGAATATACCTTCGAAGCCGAACCGGGACTGGTATATAGTTTTAAAGTTACCGCAGTCAACAAGGGGGGAGAAAGTTTTCCTTCCGAAATCCTGTCAGCCTATCAGGCAAAGAAAAGTAAAGGAACAATCTTGATAGTCAACGGATTCGACCGTCTGAGCGGACCTGCTACCGTAGAATCTCCTTTCTTGCAAGGCTTTGACTTGAATACGGATCCGGGAATACCTTATATAAATACACCCGCCTTCTGCGGAACGCAACAAAGCTTCGACCGCAGCCGCATAGGACGGGAGACTAAAGACGGGCTGGGATATAGCGGCAGCGAACTGGAAGGAATGTTGATAGCCGGAAATACTTTCGATTATCCGTTCATTCATGGAAAAGCCATCCAGGCAGCCGGAGGATACTCTTTTGTATCGTGTAGTGATGAAGCCGTTGAAAATGGTTTTGTCCGGCTGGCAGATTACCCCATTGCAGACCTGATATTCGGAGCCGACAGGCGTCCTTTCTCCCACACATTGCAACAGTTGCTCACAACCTATTGTCAAGGAGGCGGCAACCTGATGCTCAGCGGCTCGTATATAGGAAGCAACATGAACAGTCCCACAGCACTGAACTTCACCGAAAACATATTAAAATATAGTTTCGGAGGCAGCATGATAAATTCCACTTCGGGAGAAATATATGGAGCCAACACCCGTTTCAGTATTCCCCGCACTATCAACGAGCAAACATACGCCGTACCCGCTCCCGACTGTCTGACCCCGATAGCCCCTGCTTACTCCGCTTTTGTATATAATCCGGGCAGTTACAGTGCCGGTATCGCCTATAAAGGCAAATATCGGACTTTTGTCCTGGGTTTCCCCTTTGAAAGCATTCAGGGAGTGAAGGAAAGAGCACGGGTAATGAGTGCCATCCTGGGCTTCTTTGGCAGCAAGTGATATTTTTAAACGAAAATAAAAGGGCAAATAAGAGGTTATTTCATAAAAACGCCTAACTTTGTCCGTATAAACCATTAAAATAAAACGACTATGTACACTATACAGACTAATGCCTCCGGCACACGCAGCATGGAAATCTCAGAAGAGAACCTGCAAACTATTGAGAAATATGCTTTATTTCAGCATCTAATAGATAGCAACGGTATCGTGGACGAGTCGGTACTGGACAAACTGAAGCTGAATATCCGCTCACTGATAACCAGTGAGGAAGGAAATAATAAAGAGCTGCTCGACCTTTGTATTGATGTAATTTATCATAATAACATGAAAGCTTTCGGACTTCATCAACTCATTCTGCTTTATATCCAATGGGAGAAGGAGAAAAATAAGGATGAAGAAGAGATATAATAAACTTATCTCTGTAGCAAAACAAAAAAAACAGTATGTATCATTGAAAGAATACAAACTTACAGACTGGTTGCCGACAACCAAGAAAGAAGTAGAGATGCGCGGATGGAATGAACTGGACGTAATCTTGTTCAGCGGTGACGCCTACGTAGATCATCCTTCATTTGGTCCGGCAGTAATTGGAAGATTATTAGAGGCGCAAGGTTTGAAAGTGGCCATTGTGCCTCAACCCAACTGGCGTGATGACCTGCGCGATTTTAAGAAGCTGGGACGTCCACGCCTCTTTTTCGGTGTGTCCGCCGGATGTATGGACAGCATGGTAAACAAATACACTGCCAACAAGCGTTTGCGCAGCGAGGATGCTTATACTCCCGACGGCCGCCACGACATGCGTCCCGAATATCCCAGCATCGTTTATACACAGATTTTAAAGAAAATCTATCCCGACGTACCTGTCATTCTGGGAGGTATAGAGGCATCTTTGCGCCGTGTCACCCATTATGACTACTGGCAGGACTGCCTGCGTAAATCAATCCTGATAGATTCCGGAGCCGATTTATTGATCTATGGAATGGGCGAGAAGCCGATTACGGAACTTTGCAAGAGAATGAAAGAAAGCAAAGACAGTCAGGACGGAGCCCATCTACCCTTACAAAAGGATATTCCCCACGATATACCACAAACGGCTTACCTTATCCGTAAGAAAGGATCAGTTCCGTCCGAGCCCTCTGTAATTGAGTGTGTGAACGAAAAGCCAGATATCATCCTACACTCTCATGAAGCATGCCTGAAAGATAAAAAGAAACAAGCCGAGAACTTCCGCTTCATTGAAGAGGAAAGCAACAAGTACGAAGCCTCCCGCATCTTGCAAGATACAGGCAATGAAACAGTAGTAGTCAATCCGCCTTATCCTCCAATGAGCCAAGGCGAACTGGATCATTCTTTTGATTTGCCCTATACGCGTATGCCTCATCCTAAATATAAAGGAAAACGCATTCCCGCATTCGACATGATTAAATTCTCGGTCAATCTGCACCGTGGTTGTTTTGGCGGATGCGCCTTTTGTACCATTTCCGCCCATCAAGGGAAATTTATTGTAAGCCGAAGTAAAGAGAGTATCTTAAGAGAAGTGCGAGCCATAACTGAAATGCCTGATTTCAAAGGCTATCTGAGTGACTTGGGAGGACCTAGCGCCAACATGTATGCCATGCGTGGTAAAGATGAGAAAATTTGCCGGCGATGCAAACGGCCGTCATGTATCCATCCCAAAGTATGTCCCAATTTGAACACGGACCATCGCCCCTTATTGGATATTTATCATTCGGTAGACGCACTTCCCGGTATCAAGAAAAGCTTTATCGGAAGCGGTGTACGCTATGACCTGTTACAATATCAAAGCAAAGATCCGGCAGTAAACCGAAGTACGGCTGAATATACCCGCGAACTGATAGCCCATCATGTCAGCGGGCGCTTGAAAGTGGCTCCGGAACATACCAGCGACCAAGTGCTGCAAATCATGAGGAAACCTTCGTTTTCACAATTTTATGACTTCAAAAAGACTTTCGACAAAATAAATAAGGAGTTGAATATGCGGCAGCAGATTATACCTTATTTTATAAGCAGCCATCCCGGATGTACAGAAGAAGATATGGCAGAACTGGCAGTGATCACCAAGAAATTGGATTTCCATCTGGAACAAGTACAGGACTTTACTCCTACTCCGATGACTGTAGCCACTGAAACCTGGTACACAGGTTATCATCCATATACGTTGCAACCGGTATTTTCCGCTAAAACACCAAAAGAAAAACTGGCTCAACGGATGTTCTTTTTCTGGTATAAACCCGAAGAACGACGTGCTATCATCAATGAATTGCGCAAAATAGGACGCGCTGATCTGATAGATAAGCTGTATGGTAAATACAAAGCCTGAGTTTTAAATTCACCACAGATTATACAGATTTGATCTGTGGTGAAACTGTTTTTTAACGTCTTGTTTACCTTTCATCGTGTTTTGACGAAACACAGGAACAGGTACATGTGTTCCAAGTTACAGATATTTATTCCCCCCCCCTAAACTTAATTAGAAAAGCACCGCAAATATTAATTGATAAAAATACGACCTATCCTATTGAATATCATTTATTTTTTGCTATCTTTGGGCAAAACCAACTTTTAAATCAATACTGCGTATGGAAACGTATCTATTCTGGATTGTGCCCATTGCCTCCCTCTTGGCATTGGTACTTGCATGGTATTTCTACAAACAAATGATGCTTGAAAGCGAAGGAACTCCGACGATGGAGAAAATCGCTTCTTATGTGCGCCAGGGCGCCATGTCCTATCTGAAACAACAATACAAGGTGGTAGGGCTGGTATTTCTGGGATTAGTTATTCTGTTTTCTATCATGGCATACGGCTTCAACTTACAAAATCCGTGGGTGCCCATTGCTTTTCTTACCGGCGGTTTCTTCTCCGGACTGTCCGGCTTTTTAGGAATGAAAACGGCTACATACGCTTCTGCACGTACCGCCAATGCCGCCCAACACTCCCTGAACAAAGGACTGCGTGTAGCTTTCCGTAGCGGAGCTGTTATGGGGTTGGTCGTTGTCGGCTTGGGACTACTCGATATTTCTTTCTGGTACATATTATTGGACTATTGCATTCCCACAGATGCCTTGAACCCTTCTGCTAAATTATGTGTCATCACAACCACCATGCTTACCTTTGGTATGGGAGCCAGCACACAAGCACTTTTCGCCCGTGTAGGAGGTGGAATCTATACCAAGGCAGCCGATGTAGGTGCCGACCTGGTAGGTAAAGTGGAAGCCGGTATTCCGGAAGATGACCCCCGCAATCCCGCAACCATTGCCGATAATGTGGGAGACAATGTAGGTGACGTAGCCGGAATGGGCGCCGACCTGTACGAATCCTATTGCGGCTCTATTCTGGCTACCGCCGCTTTAGGTGCTGCCGCTTTTATTGGCTCGGATGATACCGTGATGCAGTTTAAAGCGGTTATCGCACCTATGCTGATTGCGGCAGTGGGTATCGTTCTCTCTATCATCGGTATTTTTGCCGTCCGTACTAAAGAAAATGCAGGAATGAAGGAATTACTCGGATCATTGGCCACAGGAACCAATTTAAGTTCGGTACTGATTGTCGTTGCCACTTTCCTTATCCTTTGGGCATTAGGTTTGGAAAATTGGGTAAACATTTCCTTTGCTGTGGTAGTGGGATTAATAGTAGGTATCGTTATCGGCCGTTCCACCGAATATTATACTTCTCAATCGTATAAACCCACACAACGGTTGGCCGAAAGTGGAAAAGACCGGTCCGGCCACCGTTATCATTTCCGGTATCGGACTAGGTATGGTTTCCACCACCATCCCTGTACTGGCAGTAGTAACCGGTATCATCTTGTCCTACTGGCTCGCTTCAGGATTTGATTTTGCCAATATTTCCATGGGATTGTATGGCATCGGTATCGCTGCCGTAGGTATGCTTTCGACATTAGGAATCACCTTGGCTACCGATGCTTACGGACCGATTGCAGACAATGCCGGCGGTAACGCTGAAATGAGCGGACTGGGCAAAGAAGTACGCAAACGTACTGACGCCCTCGACTCGTTAGGTAACACGACTGCCGCTACAGGCAAAGGTTTTGCCATCGGCTCCGCAGCTCTGACCGGACTGGCCCTGCTGGCATCCTATGTAGAAGAAATCCGTATCGGATTAACCCGGTTGGGGCAAACCATTCTGGAATTACCAAACGGCATTACCGTAGATGTTCATAACGCCAGTTTCACTGACTATATGCTTTATTACGATGTAACCCTGATGAACCCCAAAGTGCTAAGCGGCATGTTTTTGGGCAGTATGATGGCATTCCTGTTCTGCGGTCTGACCATGAACGCCGTAGGCCGAGCAGCCGCTCACATGGTAGAGGAGGTGCGTCGCCAGTTCCGTGAAATAAAAGGGATTCTGACAGGAGAGGCAGAACCCGACTATGCCCGTTGCGTACAAATATCCACCAAAGGAGCACAACGTGAAATGGTATTCCCGTCTCTATTGGCTATCATTGCCCCTATCGCTACCGGACTGATTTTTGGTGTTCCCGGTGTTATCGGTCTGCTGATAGGTGGTTTGTCCTCGGGCTTCGTTCTTGCCATTTTCATGGCCAATGCAGGAGGCGCATGGGATAATGCGAAAAAATTTATAGAAGAAGGTAATTTCGGAGGTAAAGGAAGCGAAGTACACAAAGCAACGGTTACCGGTGACACAGTAGGTGACCCGTTTAAAGATACATCCGGACCCAGTTTGAACATTCTGATTAAACTGATGAGTATGGTCGCCATTGTAATGGCCGGACTGACAGTTGCTTGGAGTTTGTTCTGATAGAAAAACGGAAAGCCGCTTCGGAGGAGACGGCTTTCTAATTTTAAAAAAGATTCTGATAAACTATTTTTAAAACTTCCCCAACACTTCCATCATTGCCGGACGACGTTTGTATTTTATCCGGAACTCTGCCACCAAGCTTTTTCACAACAGCCTGTCCACCGTTTAGTTTACGTATGCAGGATAATACCCGTGCTATAAATTCATAATGCTCCCGTCCCAGATTCCGTTCAGCATAATCATTCAATAAAGAAGTATATATAGCAATCAATTTCTCAGAATGAGTGTCCTTCAAATAATGGGCATATTTCATCAATGCTTCCAACTGATTGTATCGGACTGACGACAGCAAAGAGAACAAGCTGTCATTATCCTTTTCTTTCACATAAATTTCAGCCTTATCATTTCCGACAAAAGAAAAATAGTCACTTAACTCGGCTTCTTTCATCATCCTATCCAGAAAACTTTTCCATTGTTCTTTCGGTACCTTATTTCATAAATATCCAATTTCATTTTCAGCCATTCACCCAGAGTGCCAGAATGCATTTCTCTTTCCGCTATTTCTATTCCGTCATTCAGCAAACAAATGGCTTCATCATATTGGCAACGGGCAATCAATTTATCAACCTCCATTCTTCGTATTTCAGTCAGATAAAGATATTGACGAATCGTATCATCCGCCTTTTGTTCTTCATTCTGTTCTAACAACAGATTGACCTTACGAATGACTAACTGATAGATATCACAGGTTCCCTTTCTTACTTCAAGAAGTTCATCAATCAATTCCAACGCTTTTTCTGCCGGTTGAATCGAAAGATTGATCTGCATCATCAATTCGTCTACATCATAAAGATCATATTCACGAAAAATAGATATTTCGGCAATCTCACGCAAGCCCTGAAGTATCTCCATCTTTTTGTGCCTGAGTGGTTTTAGGATGTTCAATCACTTTCAGGAGCAAATCTCCTGCCTGTTCACAATAGTCAGAAGAAGAAATACCATCATCATACAAAAGTTCATCATCATAGTTTTCACCGATGAAACGAAGTACTTGAAGAGCTATGGCAATAGAATTATCCATAGCTTCCAAATTCAAAAAAAAGAAATCCGCTTTCTCCAAAAAAGTGTCCATCTGATTGAAAATAGTTTTCCAGTCACGGTCGTAATTATCATAACGATTGTGATAACGAGACCTTTTATGGTAACCAGATCCTTTAAAAACTTTTTGAATTTCAATTCTGTAATCTTTTTCCCTTTGATGACAAAGATAGCTCCTTAGCTATGAAATGATTTGAAAGTGCCGTTTTAAATTCCAGATTCGTTGAAGCATACTCACAGATAAATTTCGAGAGTTCCTGCGGATCAATGAAAGACAACAGTTGCTGTATGTCTACCAAAGACGGACAAGGCTGCTTACCCACTTCTTTTATTTCCTCTAAAACAGGGGCTTCCTCCGCTTTGATTTTCATCTTCGAGAAAATACTATTACCCGCCTTTTTTCTATTGTCGCGAATTGCCAACAATGTCGCTACAACATGTTTGCAGATTTCTCCATCATACGGACAATCACAGTACCAGGATTCTATCTCGTTTCCATCCATAGATATCTCCACATTATAATCGTCTGTTCCTTCTACAGTCGCAGTCCATTCACCGGGTGAGATTTCTTCCAATTCGGAAACAGCGTCTGTTTCATAATACTCTTCCCCACGCATCCATATTTTATAGGGAACAAAGTTCTCAAAATTATCCAATGTAATCATGTACAATACTTCGGTATTTTTTATCGGTTCGAGTGTCCCATTGTCAAAGAACGCTCATAACATTCTGCATTCTCCAACAAACAGGTTTTGTTATTGATAGACTGTTCCATCAAAACAGCCACAGATTACCCGGATTCGCACAGGTTCAATCTTAAAGTTTTCAGCTTAAACACCCGTGTGAGCCCAAGTAACCTGTGGTAAAAAGACTTGTGATGCATTCATATCAAAACATTACAATTGAATTTGTTCAATATCTCCACACATCTCTCCACATTAGACGGACGGATAACCACATGTGCCGTATCTCCCTGAGCAAAAGCATACATATATTCAATAAAGATATTCTCTGCTGCCAGATAGTCCAAAACTTTAGCCAAAGAACCTGCCACATTCGGGCAACTGATACATACCACATCGGTCAGCATCACGGCAAAATTCTCGGCACGAAGTACTTCCACCGCTTTTTCCACATCCGAAACAATCAGGCGAAGTATACCGAAATCAGTAGATTCCGCCATGCTGAACGCATGCATATTGATATCATACTTTGCCAATGTCTTGGTTACGTCATTTATTCTTCCGGTTTTGTTTTCCAGAAAAACAGATAATTGCTTGATTGTCATATCGCATACTTTTTTATTTTAAAATCCGATTGTCTATCACACGTTTACTCTTACCTTCACTACGGGCAATGCTATTAGGTTCCATCAGCTTCACTTCGGCACTGATGGAAAGGACACTTTTCAGTTTGTCGCTCAATGCTTTCTTCATGGCAAGCATACTTCCCATATCATCCGAGAAGAAGTCTTTGCGGACTTCCACTTGTACCTGCAAAGAGTCGAGGTTATTCTTCCTATCCACCACCAGCATATACTGAGGTTCAAACTGAGGCATATCCAAAATAACACTTTCCACCTGAGACGGGAAAACATTGATGCCACGGATAATAAGCATATCGTCACTACGGCCTACAATACCCGACATACGGATATTGGTTCTTCCACACGGACATTCACCCTCCATCAGGGAAGTCAAGTCCTTCGTACGATAACGCAATAACGGCATCCCCTCCTTTGTCAAGGTAGTAAACACCAATTCTCCCACTTCTCCATCCGGAAGACGTTCCAGCGTTTCAGGATTAATGATTTCAGGATAAAAATGATCCTCATTGATATGCGAACCATGTTGCTCCTGACATTCGTAGGAAACACCGGGTCCCATAATCTCACTTAATCCATAAATATTATACCCTTTCAATCCCAGCCGCTCTTCTATCTCCTTACGCATACTTTCCGTCCATGGCTCGGCTCCGAAAGCTCCGATACGGAGATTGATATCATTCTTGGTCAATCCCATACGTTCCACCACTTCTGCCAGATAAAGAGCGTATGAAGGAGTACAGGCAATTCCCGTTATACCCAAGTCGCGAATCAGACGGACATGCTTTTCCGTATTTCCTGTAGAAGCCGGGATAACAGTCGCCCCCAGATTCTCCACCCCATAATGTGCGCCCAACCCGCCTGTAAACAAGCCATAGCCATAACTGACAGAAAAGGTATCATTACGGGTAACCCCGTATGCTGAAAGACAACGTGACATCACTTCGGACCATACAGACAAGTCACGACGCGTATATCCCACAATGGTAGGATTCCCGGTTGTTCCCGAAGAAGCGTGCACACGTACAATTTCCGAAGCAGGAGCAGCCTGAAGACCATATGGATAATTATCACGTAAATCCTGCTTGGTAGTAAAAGGAAGTTTTACGATATCTTCGATAGTCTGGATATCATCCGGAGACAAATCCATCTCCTGCATCTTGTTACGATAAAAAGGAACATTATGATAAACCAAGTTCACCAACTTGTTCAGACGTTTTCCCTGCAGAGCGCTCATCTCGTCCCGACTCATGCACTCTTTATTTTTATTCCAAATCATAGCATTAGTGATTAATGATTGTTAGTGGTTAATAGTGAGTGATTAATGGTTAGTGGCGAACCCTCCGCCAGGCATTAACCACATAATCACTAACCATTTACCACTACTTCAATGGTCTTCATGAAAGCTCTCATGCGTTCCTCCATCACCGGATAAAGTTCATCGCGCATCCGTGACGTACAGGCGCGGACACCTTCCTGCTCGCTGCCGGTAGTAGAAAGCGAGATGCTGCTTACCCCATAATACAATAACTCCCGGAGCAATTCACCCCCTGTCATATTTCCGTAACCTATGGTAAAGAAGAAACCATCTCCCACCACCTGGGTAGCATCATAGTCATATACGATATGGAAACCATTGTCGGTAAATATTTTCTTCATGCGTTCCGCACGACGGGCATATTCGCGGGTATCTTCCACAAAATTGATTTTACCTTCGGTAGACAGACGAAGCATTTCAGCGTATGCATACTGAGTGGAAGCCGTACATCCCGAAGTAATCATATAAAGAATGGAAGCAATCAGCGTAGGACCGAACACCCCTGCATCTTTATACCGTTCTGCCAAGGCAGGGAACTGGCGGTCGAACAGTTTGTCGCTGATACATGCCAATGCCATACGCTGTCCGGCATAACTGAATATCTTGGAAGAAGAAAGCATCAGGATATAATTATCCGTATATCTTGCCACAGTGGGCGGATAAGGCGGTTCGAAAGGATGCCCCATATCCCGACGGAAATCCATGCAGAAATAAGCCAGATCTTCCATGACAATCACATCATACCGGGTTGCCAGTTCACCGATTATCTGCAACTCCTCCTCTTCCAGACAAATCCATGCCGGATTATTCGGATTAGAATAGATAATCGCTGCTATATCGCCTTTACTCAGGAAACTTTCCAATTTCTCACGCAAGGCCTGTCCACGATAATGATAGATATCAAACTCTTCCCACTCCACGCCGATAATGCGAAGCTGGGATTTCTGAATAGGAAATCCGGGATCAATGAACAATACCTTGTCTTTCCCCGGAATACGCTGCGTACAGGCTATGAACGAGCCGAATGAACCCGCCACCGACCCGGTGGTAGGCACACAAGCGCGCGGAGAGATATCCAGATTCAAGAAAGCTTTTACAAAACGGGAAGCCTCCTTTTTCAACTCGGGCACTCCTGCGGCAGCCGGATATTGCGCTCCGACTCCCTGTCCAAAGCAGCTTTCTCCGCTTCAATCCCTATCTGATTGGCGGCAAGACCGGGAGATCCCTGATCCATGCGGATAAAAGGAATCCCCGTTTCCTTTTCCAGATACTGGGCTACCAACAACACATCACCGATAGTAGCCTGTGCAAGATTGGCGATGTGCAGTTCCTTCACCGCCTTCTCCACTAATTCTTCACTAAATATCTTCATGGCACTACCAGTTCTTTACCGCATTCAAGCCTATATCAAAAGCCTTCTGATTCATTTCAACAATCTTCTCACCTTTTGTGGCAAACACACGCCCTATGCTTTCGCGCAACTGTTCCGGTGATACGATTTCAATATACTTCGCAGCCATGCCCAGCAGAATCACATTCGCGCATTTAGGCATACTGTTTTCTTTTGCCATATCCTCTATTTCCAACTTCACCACATGCGGAAGACTCTCCAAAGCCCTCATCAGATCCACTTCTTCAGGATAGTCGGGAATGTTCTTGAAAGGATTAGCGGAAGTAATCACCCAACCTTCTTCCTGCAAGTAAGGCAGATAACGCAACGCCTCCATCGGTTCCATGGAAATAATCAGATCCGCCTCACCCTGAGCGATCAGATCCGAATAAATCGTTTCGTCGGACAAACGCAGATTGGACTGTACATCTCCTCCGCGTTGGCTCATACCGTGTACCTCGGCCTGCTTCAAATTGATGCCTTCTGCCGTAGCAGCTTCTCCTATAATAGTAGCGATAGTCAGGATACCCTGTCCTCCTACGCCCGAAAGTATGATATCTTTTCTCATGCCTTATCTGCTTTTTTCTGTCTTAGTTTACGATTCAATGTCTGGATACACTCTCTGCGCGGAATAATGACAGACACCCCTTTATATTCTATTTCCTCACGAATGGTACGGGTGATTTCTTCCATATTCTTCGGCAACGGGACCACCACACGCACATGTTCGGGTTCCACTCCTAATCCCAGGCAGATCGCTTCGAATTTGTTCGTACCGGCAGAATCCTGTCCACCGGTCATGGCGGTAGTCAGGTTATCCGAAATCACCACAGTGATATTGGCATGGTCATTGACCGCATCCAGCAGACCGGTCATACCGGAATGAGTGAATGTAGAGTCACCGATAACCGCAATGGCCGGAAATACCCCCGCATCGGAAGCACCTTTGGCCATGGTTATGGAAGCACCCATATCCACACAACTGTCGATAGCACGGAACGGGGGCAACGCACCTAATGTATAGCAACCGATATCACCGAAAATGCGTGCATCCGGATATTCCGCAGCCACCTTGTTCAATGCATCATACACATCCCGATGACCACATCCCTGACACAATGCAGGCGGACGCGGCATCACCACCTGAGACTTGCCAAACGGACGTTTGATTCCCCATCCGATCGCCTCGCCCACATTATCCGGAGTCAATTCACCGGTACGCGGCAAAGTTTCCGTCAAGCGTCCCTTTACCTCATAGTCCGAGGAAAGTATCGCTTTTACCTGCTCTTCCACAAACGGCTGGCCATCTTCCACTACCAGAACATATCCGCAGCGGTCTGCCATCGTCCTGATTTCTTCAGCCGGCAACGGATACTGCGAAACTTTCAATACCGGAATATGGCAACTGTCCGTATCCGCCTCCTTCACATAATTATAACCGATACCACAGGCTATCACTCCGAATTCATAATCATATTCGGGATTCAACCCTTCCAGATAATTATAAGGAGATTTGGAGGAAGCTTCTTCCAGCTTCTCCTGCTTTTTCACTAAATCCAGATATTGTTTACGCGCATTACCCGGCAGCAATACCCAGTGGGCACGTTCATGATCAGGATTCAACTGATTTTCCTCACGGATATCGGCTACTTCCACACCGGCACGCGAATGTGCCAGACGGGTAACCACACGCATCAGCACCGGCAACTTCAGTTTTTCCGAGAGTGTATATGCGTAATCCATCATATCGTATGCTTCTTGTTGGGAAGACGGTTCCAGCATGGGAATCATAGCAAATTTTCCATAAAAACGTGAATCCTGCTCGTTCTGTGACGAGTGCATGGAAGGGTCATCGGCAGCCAGCACCACCAGACCACCGTTCACGCCGGTTATGGCAGAATTGACAAACGCATCGGCAGCCACGTTCATGCCTACATGTTTCATACATACCAAAGCACGTTTTCCTGCGTATGACATACCCAATGCAGCCTCCATGGCCGTTTTTTCATTGGTACACCAAGTGCTGTGCAATTTTCTTTCCTTTGCCAAACGATTATTCTGGATAAACTCTGTGATTTCAGTGGACGGTGTACCCGGATAGGCATATACACCCGATATGCCGGCATGTATCGCTCCGAGGGCAATTGCCTCATCGCCCAACAATAATTTCTTTTCAGCCATTATCTATTATTTTGTTAATTGTTTCATATCAATGTAAAGGGGTCTGCATCATCCAATACCGGGAATTTCTTCCTGAAAGCCTGCAATGCCTCCATATCTATATCAGCCGATACCGCACTTTCCCTGCTCCACGGACATTCGGCTATCGTTTTTCCGTAGGGATCGATAATGGCGCTGCCACCCGAATATTCACAGGCAGGATCAACTCCCATGCGGTTCACTCCGGCTACATAACACTGATTTTCAATAGCCCGCGCCCGAAGCAGAGCGCTCCAGGCATCCACACGGGGAGTGGGCCAGCTTGCCACATAAAGTATCATGTCGTAATCCCCCAGGTTGCGTGACCAAACAGGGAAACGGAGGTCATAACATACCTCCAAAAGAATACGTACCCCACGGAAGTTCACCACCACACGCTCTGTGCCGGCAGTGAAACGCTTGTGTTCGCCCCCAAAGGTGAACAAATGTTTCTTATCATAATGCTGCACGGCTCCATCCGGATGGACAAAGTAAAAACGATTATAATAGTTTCCATTCTCACATACCGCTACACTGCCTGCAATAGCACAATTCCGCTCGGCTGCCTTACGCTTCATCCAGTGCAGGGTTTCACTGTCGGCGCTCTCCGCAATTCCTTCGGGTTGCGTACAAAAACCGGTGGAAAACATTTCGGGTAAAACAAACAGATCAGCATCCGGCAGACAGCTTATCGCTTCGTCCGCCCTTGCTATATTGGCCTGTGGATTGGCCCATTCTATATTTCTCTGTAGAATTGTTATTTTCATTGTTTTTCATATTATAAGACCCACAAAGGTAACAAATATAATAAGATAGCAAGCATTTTATTACTAACTATTTCCTTTCACTCCCTTTTTTCTTACATGTTTTCATAAATATCCCCTATTTATTCCTCGATAAAAAAAGAGGAAGCGTCCTCTTCTGAGATTACGCTTCCTCCATCCATACTAATTAAATCTTAACTTTGCAGTCTGAAGACTACAGGAACAGTGTATTTCACCCTCACTGCTTTTCCTCTTTGCTTGCCGGGCTTCCATTTTGGCATGGAACTGATCACGCGGATTGCTTCCTTGTCCAGATACGGATCCACACTCTTCACCACTACCGGATTCAGGATCTCTCCATGAACACCCACAACGAACTGCACCACTACCCTTCCTTGAACTCCCTGCTCGGCACTGACGGTAGGATATTTGATGTTTTCACTCAGATACCTCATCAAATCAGCATTACCGTTACGAAATACCGGCATCTCTTCCACCACCACAAATTCCACATTTTCATCCACTACTTCTTCGGGTACTTCAATAGGGGTCGGTATAATTACCGGAGCATCCGTAGGGTCTGAAGCTGCAATATCGCTTTCTGTTTCCGTCGAGTTATCATCCACTATATTGAGCTCTTCCGGGTTGACGGCAGCCGGTGGAGGCGGTGGCGGCAGAGGTTTATCCTGATTATAGGTTACAGGAACTAATTCTTCAAAGAAATCCGGGTCACTGACTAAATCACTGATCGCGTAAGTTACATTACGTTCAGTCCATTCGAACGAAACAAACATAAACGACAGCGTCACAATGAGACCCATGAACAGCCAACGGGACTTACCCTTTTCAAGGTCGGCTCTTCGTGCTTTTTTCACTTCCATAACAAGTGTTTTTTAAATTAGACAATATGTGAGTAAAAATCTCAGTGTCCGCTTTTAAACTGGAAGTAAGATAGTAAAAATATAGATAAGTTAAAAGAAAAAGGAGTGTCTTATATTATTTTTTAATATAAAACACCCCAAATTCAATTCCGTTAAACAATTAATTAAAAATCAGCTGTTTATTTAGTTAATATTCAATTTTACGTTAACATATCCTGCTTACTCTACGGCAATGCCGGTTTCTGCCAATACAGACATCTTTTATCACAAACTCACCATCTCCTGCAGAATACCTACCGCAGTCTCTACCGTTTCCACATTCTTGACTACCATACTACGCTTGCCGTTCTGCTCACGCAAATTGCAGTAACGCGGATTCTTGCTCATGTAATCAATCACCTTGCCAAAAGCCGCACTTTGATAATAAGGACTTTCCTGATTACTGATAAAGAACAAAGTCATTCGTCCGGCTTTCAAGAATACTTTTTCCACCCCCAACCGTTTAGCCAATCTGCGCAAAGGTACGATACGCAGAAGTTCCAGCCCTTCGGGAGGAACCTTTCCGAAACGGTCCTCCAACCGTGCCTTGAAAGCGAGCAGGTCCTTATCCAATTCCAATCCGTCCAGTTCACGATAAAGCAACATACGTTCGCTGCTGCTGGGGATATACTCATTGGGGAAAAGCAATTCCAAATCACTTTCCACCTGACATTCATCCACAAAGTTCTCGCCACTGATTTTCTCTTCTCCCGCTGCCTGCAACTCCTCTGCGTAAAGATCGGCAAACTCATCCTCTTTCAACTCTTTCACCGCTTCGGCCAGTATCTTCTGATAAGTTTCATAACCCAAATCGGCAATGAAGCCACTCTGCTCCGCCCCCAGCATATTTCCTGCTCCACGGATATCCAAATCCTGCATGGCTATATGGATACCGCTGCCCAAATCACTGAAATTCTCAATGGCTTGAAGACGGCGCTTTGCCTCAGGAGTCAGTGAAGTCAACGGAGGCGCCAACAAATAACAGAATGCTTTTTTATTGCTTCTTCCCACACGTCCACGCATCTGGTGCAAATCACTCAATCCAAAATTCTGCGCCTGGTTGATGATAATCGTATTGGCATTCGGTATATCAATACCACTCTCGATAATGGTGGTTGCCAGCAGCACATCATAATCATAGTTCACAAAGTCGAAAATAATCTTCTCCAGCTTTTCGGGCTCCATCTGTCCATGACCTATGCAGACACGGCAATCGGGTATATTCCGCTTGATCATGGATTCCAATTCTACCAGATTCTGTATGCGGTTATTGACAAAGAACACCTGTCCGTTACGGCTCATTTCAAAATTGATCGCTTCCGTTATGATATCTTCATTAAAGGTATGCACCTCTGTCTGAATGGGATAACGGTTGGGAGGCGGAGTCTGAATGACAGAAAGATCACGGGCGCCCATTAACGAGAACTGTAAAGTACGGGGGATGGGGGTAGCGGTCATAGTAAGTGTATCCACATTCACTTTCATCTGACGCAACTTCTCTTTCACACTAACTCCGAACTTCTGTTCCTCATCAATGATCAGCAATCCTAAATCTTTGAACTTAACGCTTTTACCGATGATTTTATGTGTACCGACCAAAATATTTATTTTTCCATCCGCCAGTTCCTTCACTATTCTGGAAACATCTTTTGCACTGCGGGCACGGCTCAAATAATCAACCTTGCATGGAAAATCTTTCAACCGTTCGCTGAAAGTCTGAAAGTGCTGATAGGCCAGCACCGTAGTGGGAACCAGCACAGCCACCTGTTTGTTATCAGCCACAGCCTTGAAAGCAGCACGAATAGCCACTTCAGTCTTTCCGAATCCCACATCACCACACACCAGACGGTCCATAGGACGGTCGCTCTCCATATCGGCTTTGGCATCCTGAGTCGCCTTCAACTGGTCGGGGGTATCCTCATAAATAAAGCTCGCCTCCAATTCATGTTGCATAAAACTGTCGGGACTATACGAGAATCCTTTTTCCTGTTTACGTTGCGAATACAGTCTGATCAGGTCACGGGCTATATCTTTGATTTTGCTCTTGGTACGCTCTTTCATTTTTTCCCACGCACCGGTCCCCAATTTGTTCAGGCGGGGAGTTTCTCCCTCCTTCCCTTTATACTTGGATATTTTATGCAGGGAATGAATGGAAACAAATACCACATCCTCATTCTGATAAGTAAGTTTAATCACTTCCTGGGTAGTATTTCCATTCGGAATGCGTACCAAACCGCCAAAACGGCCTACACCATGATCTATATGTACCACAAAGTCACCCGGCTCAAACTGGCTCAACTCTTTAAGGTCAATGCCACCTTACCGCTACGCGCCTTGTCACTACGAAGATTGTATTTATGGAAACGGTCAAAAATCTGATGGTCTGTAAAAAAGCAGCTTTTCAATACATTATCTGTAAAGCCCTCATGTAAAAGTCTTGTTGACCGGAATGAACGTGATATGATCACCACGCTCCTCAAAGATATCTTTCAGACGCTTTGCCTGCTTCTCACTATCGGTACATATATATAAGGTGTAACCTCGTTTCTGATAATCAGTGAATGAAGTGCTTACCAAATCAAAATTCTTATGAAAAATAGGCTGGACCGTCGTATCGAAAGCCAACGTTGCCTGTGGAGTTCCTGTAGGTTTGTTACCAAATTCAATCCGTTTGAAATCCAAAGCCCGTACTGTAAATTCCGCCCCGTCTATCAGCTTCAGTTCCAAATTCATCAGTTCCGTCTTCTCTCCCTCGTATGCGGCAAGCGCCTGAGGAGAGAGTGCCTCTTCCCGTACTACCTGTATTCTTTCACGTACCCAAAGAAAGTCTTTCATTGCCAGAACTGTTTCCCGAGGAATGAATTCAAAGAAAGACACCCCGCTCTTGTCGGCGGCATTCGTCAGCTCGGGCACGATGGCAATGCTCTGTTTCTTCTCTTTCGAAAGCTGGTTTTCCACCTCAAAAGTACGGATGCTGTCTACCTCGTCACCAAAAAAAGTCAATACGGTAAGGATACTCGGAAGCAAAAGAGAAGACGTCAATAATACTACCGCGTACAGCATATTGCCCCGGTTCATAAACATAATCCACATGCTCGAATCCGTAACCGGCCAGCACTTCCGTGATAAACTCTGTGTCCACATGCTCACCCACACCAAGTTTTAACGTCTTGTCCATCAGTACCTCTTGTGATACCACTTTCTCCGCCAACGCTTCGGGATAAGTCACCACACATAGCGGATCGCCTTTCTGTAAACGGCTCAACACTTCCGTACGCAGGATCTCATTAGCTGCATCTTTCTGCCCATATTTAACAGCCCGACGATACGAGGATGGAAAGAACAAAATATGCTCATCACCGTTCACCTGTGTCAGGTCATGATAAAAGTAACCCGCTTCCTCCAAGTCACCCAGTACAAATACAAATGTCTGTTTATTCTCTCTAAGAAAGGAGGAAACAAATAAAGCTGCCGCAGAAGCATGTAATCCTCCCAGGAAAATAGTCCTCACTGAGGAATCTTCCAATAACGCAGCCAGTCCCTTAGTGTTAGGATGACCGGCATAAATACGTTGCAATTCCGAAATATCCATATCTTTTTTTAAGATGGGGACAAAATTAAAGAAATATCTGATTACTTCCTCCTTTTTTTGCCAACTATTCAAGATTTTCCTATTTTTGTACGCTAATATATAACCCCATGGAAACAAAAGCAATAAACACAAAATTGAAAGGACACGCACGTGTAGATGTAGCTGATGTGCTACGCGGACTGGCAGTGATGGGAATCATCATCCTGCACTCTATCGAACATTTTAATTTCTACTCATTTCCCGATACAGCCGGACAAAGTGCGTGGCTGAACTTCTCGGACAAAGCCATTTGGAACGGGTTATTCTTCATGTTCGGCGGAAAAGCATACGCCATATTCGCTTTACTTTTCGGTTTTAGCTTTTTTATTCAAGATGACAACCAACGCCTACGGGGCAATGATTTCCGTCTACGTTTTTGTTGGCGGTTAATTCTTCTTTTCCTGATAGGTAATATCAATGCCAGTTTTTTCACAGCGGAAGTGCTAGTCCTTTATTCTTTAGTAGGTTTCATCCTGCCACTGACTTGCCGGCTGAAAGACAAATGGATATTTGCATTGGCATGTCTGCTATTGATCCAGCCATTGCCGCTTTATTATGTAATACGTGCCTGTCTCGATCCGGAATTTGTTACTCCGGCCATCCCCACCCGCAGCTTCTGGAATGCAACTTTTGCAGTGCAAAGCAATGGTAATTTTCTGGAAACCATCCGTGTCAATTTATGGGAAGGACAGTTGGCAAGCCTTGCCTGGGCCTGGGATCACGGACGGGTATTCCAAACAGCCGCCCTTTTCCTGCTCGGTATGCTGATAGGGCGCAAGGGACTTTTTTTGAAAGAGCACTTGAAGGTATGGAACAAGGTACTTGCAAGCTCACTCGTCGCATTTTTCCCTTTATATGGGTTGGGCAATATGCTACCGGACTTTATCACAAATAAATCCATTCTGACCCCTCTTTCACTAATCATCACCTCGCTTTCCAATTTTGCATTTATGCTGATTCTGGTATCCGGTGTCGTCTTCGCTTTTTACAAGACAAACTTACACGACGGATTAATGAAAATAACGCCATACGGAAAGATGAGCCTTACCAATTATATTACTCAAAGTATAGTAGGTTCCATGTTATACTACAACTGGGGATTTGCATTGCACAATCAGTTTGGTATCACAGCCAGCTGCCTGGCAGGAATAGTTTTCTTCATCTTGCAATTCTCTTTCTGCCGCTGGTGGATGAATCACCACTCTCACGGTCCGATGGAATATATATGGAAACGGGCAACCTGGCTGAAATAAGCCAAGAACCGAAGTCTGCCCGCATTTGTTTATAAAAGACATACAAATAGAACTTTAAAATATGCGCGAAGAAATCATAAAACTATTAGACCAATATCGGTTAAAAGAAGCATTATCCCAAATGACAGGATATGCCACCCATACTTCCGACTGGCAATTAAAGAATGAGCTAGAAGCCCTGCAAACGTCATACGACCTGATGCTGCAATATACTTCAAAAGGGATGAAAGATCCCAATAAAGTGGAAATATACCATAAAATGTTACGCACGGCATACGAACTGGCCGACCGTATCCATATAGCCGTACAGGCAACACAAAATTACGGAGCCTATTATGACACAATGCGCACTTTTGTCCAAAGCCCTCCTCACAGCTATGCCGAATTACAAATGCAACTGGAGGCGTATACAGAAGATATGGCTACAGCACCATTGATATATACCACCGAGGCCAAAAGAAATGAAGAAATGGATGCCATGAGAAAACGTCACGAAACAGCCGTAGACGAATTATTTGAAAAAATATGGGTATCCACCCGGTGGAGTGAATCGGAATATGCTGAAGCGCAAACTTTGTTCAACTCACTATTGATCCAAGTCAACGACCTTTCCATAATGGTCAGCGCCGTCACCATGAGCCTGCTGCAAATATTCGACATCCGCAAGTTCATGTTTCTATTGAACGCCTATACCCATCAGGATACCATGCTGAATCAGCGGGCTATTGCAGGGATCGCACTAACATGCTACTATTATGAAAAGCGTATCCTTCAATACCCTGAAGCCGTGTCGCGCATAAATGAACTGAATGAAAATTCCGAGTTCATCAAAAACCTGCATCATATCCAGATTCAATTATTGCAATCTTCCCGTGAAACCCGAAAAATAGACAAGAAGATGCGTGAAGAAATCATTCCCGAAATGATGAAAAATCCCAAACTTAATTTGGAAGGACTGGATGAAGATGCCGAAGATCATAATCCGGAATGGGAAGAATGGATTGACCGTTCAGGCATTACCGATAAATTGCGCGAATTAGGTGAACTGCAAATGTCCGGGGCAGATGTGTATATGAGTACCTTTTCACAGCTGAAACAATTCCCGTTTTTCCGCAAAATTTCTCACTGGTTCTATCCTTTTGACCCCCAATATCAGGATATCGCCAAATTATCTCTCGGAAATGACGAACAAAAAATCTCTCTGCTCAACATTTTGATGAATTCGGATGTATTCTGCAATTCCGACAAATACTCTTTTTGTTTTACCATGTTACAAATGCCGGAAAGCCAAAGGAATCTCATGCAGCAACAATTGAACGGACAACATGAAGCTTCTGAAGAACTGAAAGAACGCTTAAAAGAGATGTCACAATCAAAAGCTCGCGCTGAATTCGTGAGCCGGCAATACATTCATGACCTCTACCGTTTCTTCAAATTATGGTCAAGAAGACATGAAATACATGACATTTTTGAGGACACTCTGGACTTATGGAATAAAGAAGCATTGTCTCAAGCCTTGTTACACAAAGAGTATATCAACAAACTGGCAGATTACCTATTCACACACGACGACTTGGCAGAAGCCGGAATTCTCTATGATAAATCAATTGAATTATACAATCGTAAAAATGCCGAATTATGGCAGAAAGCAGGTTTCATTTATCAGAAAATCGGTTCCTATAAAAAAGCGATAGATTATTACCTGCAATCAGATCTGCTGATCCCCGATAATACATGGAATAACCGCCATTTGGCACAATGTTATAGAAAAGAGGGAAACTACCCAAAAGCTTTGGAATATTATAACAAGGTGGAACAGGCACAGCCCGACAGTCTGAATCTGGCACTACAAATAGGACAATGCCTGATGGCACTGGAACGATACGATGAAGCACTGGCTTATTTCTTCAAAGTGGAGTATCTGGATAAAAAGCCACAGAATGCCCGACGCGCCATCGGATGGTGTTCCTTCATTACCGGCAACCATCAACAAGCCAAGAAATATTACGACTTGCTGATATCCGAGCCCAAACCCATTATGGAAGACTGGATGAATGCAGGACATGTGTATTATATCCTGAATGAAACAGAAAAATCAATAGAATATTATCGCAAAGCCCAGGAACTATGCGACAGTCATGATGAGTTTGTCCGCCTTTACCAAATAGATAAGAAAGACTTGATAAAGCAAGGCGCCAATGAAGTAGACTTGTTTATACTTCCCGATGAATTAATTTAAAGGATTATAAGATAAATCTATTCGGGATAGAAGTTTGGTATAATTATATAAAACTTCTATCCTGACCGGATTCTCATCATCCAGACGATAATTGGCATGCACATTATAAGTGCTTAAACCATGATTCATACAATATCCAATATCATTAGGTAAGGCTGTTCTATTCCTCAACTGCCCAAGATTCAATAAAAAATAGAAGAAACTATCCACCCCATCATAATCAATCACATAAGCCTGTAAATTCAGATTCGCCTGATAATTGATGTTATTATCATAATTATAATAAGTATGACAACTGGACACACTATCATTTGCCTCAGTAAAAACAGTCATCACCTCCTTCAACCGTCCCAACTGATCAAAAACATATTTTCCTTGCACTTTCTTCAAGAAACGATAATCGGAAGTAGCACGATAATCAGAATTGATAAAAATAGTATCTCCTTTATAATCATAGACAGTCTGTTTATCAGCTTCATAAACCTCCTCTCCTACCTTCAACATACAACGGGCCCTACTCTCCCTCGCCTTGCCTTTTCCTATTTGAAACGTAACATTGCAAAGCTTATTGCCGGTATTCAAACAATTCATCTGTCCGATGGTTATCTGGTCGCCCTCATACCTTACCGGGGTATCCCCATACTTTATAATTTTACCATCACGATCATATTCCAATTTCAAAACTTGTTCTTCCTCTCCCGTTAAATCGGTGACCTTAGTCACATATGTGTCAGCTTTTTTTTCTTTACAACCATCAGCAACAAACAAGAGAACTAACAAAGAAATATATTTTACAAATAACTTTATTTTCATAAGTCAAGTATCATCTCTATGCAAATAAAATAAAAAATATTAGAACTAAGTACAATTTGGAGCTTTTTAACTCAACTTCTTTACCCCCACTCTGTTTTAAACAGCAATTATAATAAGAAAGAAATATGGAATGGATTATACATCTTTTGAGACAGCATTCAGAACTGGCGATTTTTCTGACAATCGCCGCAGGCTTCTGGATTGGAAAAATGAAAATAAAACAATTCAGTTTGGGAATCGTCACCAGTGTATTGCTAGTAGGGGTATTAGTGGGACAGCTTAACATTACAATAGAAGAACCGGTGAAATCCGTGTTTTTTCTTTTATTCCTTTTTGCTATCGGATACAAAGTGGGACCACAATTCTTTCGCGGACTGAAAAAAGATGGTTTACCTCAAGTAGGATTCGCCGCGCTCATGTGTATAGGTTGTTTGATTATCACTTGGTTATTAGCTATCTTAATGGGATATAATGCCGGTGAAGCAGCCGGGTTACTGGCCGGAGCACAAACTATCTCTGCCGTCATAGGAGTAGCAGAAGATACCATAAACGGACTCAACATATCCTCTTCCCAAAAAAGTGATATGATTAATATCATTCCCGTGGCATATGCTGTAACTTACATTTTCGGTACGGCAGGCTCTGCCTGGGTCCTCTCTTCTTTAGGTCCTAAAATGTTGGGAGGATTAGAAAAAGTGAAAGCCGCTTGCAAAGAGTTGGAAACCCGGATGGGTACCAGTGAAGCAGACGAGCCCGGATTTGAACAGGCACGCCGTCCGGTAGTTTTTCGTGCTTACCGCATAGAGAACGATTGGTTTGGCAACGGCAAGACCGTTGACCAGCTAGAATCCTATTTTATTTCACAAGGGAAAAGATTGTTTGTTGAAAGAATGCGACATGGAGCTTCCATTGTCAATGATATTATTCCCGGACAATTATTACAAAAAGGAGACGAAGTGGTACTGAGCGGAAGAAGAGAATTCGCCATTGGTGAGGAAGACTGGATTGGAGAAGAAATCGTCGATCCGCAACTGCTTGACTTCCCTGTGGAAGTACTCCCTGTCATGATACACAAAAAGCCATATTCCAACCAAAAATTGGACTTCATACGCCGTCAAAGCTTTATGCATGGCGTCAGTATACGCCGTATCAAACGGGCAGGCATTGATATCCCTGTTTTCGCACAAACCACTATCGACTGCGGAGATACTCTGGAATTGGTCGGCCTGAAAAAAGAGGTGGAATCTGCTGCAAAAGAACTAGGATACATAGACCGCCCCACCAATGCCACCGATATGATATTTGTAGGACTCGGCATTTTACTGGGAGGTATCATCGGAGCACTTGCAATCCATATCGGCGGAGTACCTATTAGCCTGAGCACTAGTGGAGGAGCCTTGATAGCCGGATTAGTATTTGGCTGGTGGCGCAGCAAACGCCCTACCTTCGGACAAATACCGGAATCCTCTTTATGGGTGCTGAATAATGTAGGCTTGAATATGTTCATCGCCGTAGTCGGCATTTCTGCAGGACCCAGTTTTGTACAAGGACTAAAAGAAGTAGGTCCTATGTTGTTTATCATAGGTGCGTTGGCCACCTCCTTGCCTCTATTATTAGGGCTGATTCTAGCCAGATATGTATTCAAGTTCCATCCCGCCCTCTCTTTGGGATGCACGGCAGGAGCCCGTACTACCACTGCTGCATTGGGCGCCATACAAGAAGCAGTAGGCAGCGAAACACCTTCTTTAGGATACACCGTGACCTACGCCGTAGGAAATACACTACTCATCATATGGGGAGTGGTCATTGTATTATTAATCAACTAAAAAACTAAACTCATACATTATGGAATATTTAAGTGATAAAAGCAGCGTTGCCCGAATGGACAAGAATTTGGAAAAGATCAGTCCCTTCGAATTAAAAAACCGTTTGATTGAAATGGCAGATGAAAGTGTGAAGAAAATGGCGCACGTCATGCTGAATGCAGGCAGAGGTAATCCCAACTGGATTGCAACGGAGGCTCGTGAAGCATTCTTTGCCTTGGGCGGTTTTGGCATTGAAGAGTGTCGCCGGGTCATGGACATGCCCGAAGGCATTGCCGGTATTCCTCAAAAAACAGGCATAGCCCAACGTTTTGAGGAGTACCTGAAAAAGCATGAAGGAAATGCGGGGACAGATCTATTGAAACGTACCTATAATTATATGCTGATGGAACATGCAGCCGATCCGGACGAACTGGTACACGAATGGACCGAAAGTATTGTAGGCGACCAATATCCCATGCCTGACCGCATCTTGAAATATACAGAAATTCTAGTACAGGATTACCTGAATCAGGAAATGTGCAACGGGCAACCCCCGCAAGGTAAATTCGATTTATTCGCCACCGAAGGCGGAACAGCAGGGATGTGCTATGTATTCGACTCGCTGGAAGAAAATTTCCTGCTACACAAAGGAGATAGTATAGCATTGATGGTTCCTATCTTTACACCCTATATAGAGATACCCGAATTGACACGTTACGATTATGATGTGCTCAATATTCCTGCAAGTACTCTAAATGAAGAAGGACTTCATACCTGGCAATACAAAGTGGAAGATATCAATAAACTGCGAGACACGAAATACAAAGCCTTGTTTATTGTCAATCCGAGCAATCCACCCAGTTATCAGTTGAACAAAGAATGCGTAGATGCCCTGAAAGACGTAGTAACACGCTGGAATCCCAATCTGATGATTATAACAGATGATGTATATGGTACTTTTGTTCCCGGCTTCCGCAGCCTGATGGCTGATTTGCCACAGAACACAATTTGTGTCTACTCTTTCTCCAAATATTTCGGAGCGACCGGTTGGCGCCTTGCTGTAATTGCCTTACATGAGAAAAATGTATTCGACAGAATGATTGCCAATCTGCCCCGCAAACGAAAAAGCGAACTAACCAAACGGTATGGCAGCTTGAGTATGCAAGTAGAAAACATGAAATTCATTGACCGTATGGTAGCAGACAGCCGTCAAGTAGCCTTGAACCATACAGCAGGACTGTCCTTGCCACAACAAATGCAGATGTCACTCTTTGCTTCTTTTTCATTGCTGGACAAAGAAAATACATATCGTCATGCCATGCTTAATTTAATCCATACCCGTCTGAAAGCATTATGGGACAACACAGGGTTCATTCTCCCCGACGATCCACTAAGGGCTGGTTATTATTCAGAAATAGACATGCTGGTATGGGCCAAGAAATTTTACGGAGATGAATTCGTACAACATCTGCAGACAACTTATAATCCATTGGACGTAGTATTCCGCCTTGCCAATGAAACAGGCCTGGTCGTATTGAATGGTGGTGGATTCGACGGACCCGAATGGAGTGTACGTGTATCACTTGCCAACCTGAACGAGAAAGATTATATCAAAATCGGACTCAGTATCCGCAGAATTCTGAATGAATATGCTGACAAATGGAAATCTGAAAAGAAATAAAAAATTAAGAACGTCCGCCGTGAAGTCTGCTTGACCTAACCGGCGGATTTCTTTTTTATATAAAGGTTTTTTGGATTATTTATTCCAAACCTTATCCCTACTTTAAAATAAAATCCCTAGCTTTGCAGATCGAAAAAGGAATTAGATTATGAAGCATATACGGAGCACTTTTTTTCTTCTAACCACTTTATTTATAATGGCTTCATGTGGCGAAGACCGCAGTGGGGAATACTATGCATTAATTGGAGAGAATGTATGGATAGAACAAATAATGAAAGAGCATTATTTGTGGTATGACAGTATTCCGGCAATAAAGGAAACGGACTATTTTGCCGAACCGGAAGACTTCCTGCAAAAATTGGTTTATACCAAGGCACAAAACGGAAAAGGAGACCCGTATTCGTATATAGAAATAAAGGACGCTTCCGATGCGGCACGTTCCTACCTGCAACGTACTTCTACTTACGGATTTGATTTTGAATTAATGACCGATCCCACCGGAATCTCATCACACGTATTTGCCCGTATTTTATTCGTACTGCCCAATTCACCGGCCTCAGAAGCCGGATTGGAACGAGGGAACTGGATATCAGCCATTGGCAAAGAAGAACTGACCAACAATAATTACGGATATCTGATGGAAGGCGGCAATACAACTTTCGCCAGAGAAAGCTTGGTTTTTGATGAGGAAGGCAATTCCAGCTGGATTGCAACAGATACAGTCAAAGTAGCGGCATCACGCCCCGTAGAATTGAATCCGTTCTATATAGATACAGTATATGAAGTATCCGAAAAAAAAATAGCCTATATGGTCTACAATGAATTCAGTACAGGCCCCAATAACCAGGCAACAGATACAGAATACAGGGAACAGATGAAACAGATATTCGCCCGGTTCAAGGGACAGTCACCCGACGCTTTTATTCTGGACTTACGCTACAATCCCGGTGGTTATTTGAGTTGTGCCACAGATTTAGGAAGTTATCTGGCACCCGCGGCAGATCTAGGGAAAGTATTTTGCACAACTTTGTATAATGACATCAGTGACCCGCAAAAAATAGATTTCCCTCTCAATACAGGACTTGCTTCCGAAAACTTGAACTTAAGCAAGCTCTACGTACTGACAAGCAAATTTACTGCATCGGCCTCAGAAGCAGTCATAAATTGTCTCCGTCCATATATAGGTACAGAAAATGTAGTGGTAATAGGTGAAACGACTGTTGGCAAAAATGTAGCCATGGAACCATACCAAGATGAGCGTTACAACTTTATTTTATGGCCGGTTGTGGCATACGTTCTCAACTCGGCAGGACAAGCCAACTATGTAAATGGAATCACTCCCGATTTCACATTGAGCGAACGTAACCTCATCTCCCCTCTCTACCCACTGGGAGACACCAAAGAGTATTTATTGAAGAACACCATAGCTTATATTACGACAGGAAGTATGCCCGACCTGCCACAAGCAGAAGAACAAGTATCAAAAGGAAAAATTATCTATAACTCACTGATTCGAAGAAGTATGAACGGCATACGGCTACGGTAGTCCGATTTATCCAGATACAACGCCCTATTTATTAAAGACCGTGTTTAATGCATTTTAAACATAGTCTTGTTTTTTCTGAAAAGAGAACTTATTAAAAACAAAACGGGCATAACAAATGTTATGTACCCAAATAACCATTAAAAACCTGACTTAACAATGAAAAAAGTATTTATTGCAGCAGCTTTGGCTGCCATGATTGTTTCCTGTGGCTCTAAAGGAAACAAAAGTGCTGAAATAATAGCCGAAAGTGAAAGTGACTCTATTTTCGCTGTGAACGACAGCACACTGGGTGAATTACAAACATATAGCTATGAAGGTATTCTGCCAGCTGCCGATGCCGAAGGAATCAACTATCAACTGACACTTCAGGAGGCAGGCCAAGACTCACTGGGCACGTACAATCTGACGACCACTTATTTAGGAACAAAAGATGGTAACCAGGCATTTACCGACAGTGGTACAGTTGTAACTATTATTGGAATTCCTAATGACAGCACCGCTATCGTTTATCAATTAATTTCCGCTACTCCGGGACACGAAAAGACAAACTTTCTGGCAGAGGGTGACAGTGCACTGACAATGATTGGCAAGGACTTCAAGAAAGCTGTTTCTAAACTAAATTACACTTTAAAAAAGAAACTCTAATTAACCAGCTGCAAAAAAATTCACTAAAGAACAGACTGTTAGTGAACAAAAACATAAGCCGGCCGTTGTATGAGAGAAACTAGACGAAAAACAATTAGTATTAACTTAAACAAAAACTTGACATGAAAAAATTAATTCCTATCCTACTGGCGGTCTTTGCCTTGGTATCTTGCGAGAAAGACCCGGACATGGACAAATTGGACAATGAGTATCTGGTATTCACCAGTCATGACACTAGTACTAAGTTCAATGATTTCAGTACTTATTATATCCCCGACAGCATCCTGATCATCGGTGACAAGAAAGACCCTGAATACTGGAAGGACGAGAATGCACAGATCATCATCAATGCATTCAAGACTAAGATGAACGCTGCCGGCTACACCGCAGCTAATAAAGACGAAGCCGACCTCGGCCTACAGGTAAGCTACGTAGCAAGTACTTATTATTTCCACGGTTACTATAATGACGGACCCTGGTGGGGCTATTATCCCGGTTATTGGTATCCCGGCTACTGGGGCGGCAATTGGGGAGGTGGATGGTACTATCCCTATCCTATCACTTACAGCTATAGCACCGGTTCATTGCTGGCCGACATGATTAATTTAAAAAATGCTCCGGAAGGACAAAAAGAAAAATTAACTGTTGTCTGGAATGCATACATCAGCGGGTTGCTGGGCGGAAGTGGCAGTTTGAATGTAAACCGTACAACTACTGCCATCAACCAGGCATTCACTCAGAGTCCTTATCTGAAAAAATAAACGTAAGTGAAACAAGTATTCATTTAAAATAAAAAGGAAATATGAAAACTATAAAATATTTAACTCTCAGACTGATGGCGGTAGCCGCTATCGCCATAGCCTTTGCCCTGCCGGCAAAAGCACAGGTAACTCCGTTTACCTATTTCAATGTAGACTGGCAGTTCAACGCTCCTATCAGCAATAACTTTGCAAACAAAGCAAGCGGTTGGGGTATGAACTTCGAAGGTGGATATTATGTACTGCCGGATTTGTCAATCGGTGCCTTTATCAATTATCATACCAATAATGAGTATATTTCACGTCAGACACTACCAATCAGCAACTCGGCAGCCCTGACAACCGACCAGCAACATTCCGTATTTCAGTTGCCTTTCGGTTTCGCAACACACTATCGCTTAAGTGACGGTGCATGCCAACCTTATATCGGATTGAAGCTGGGTGCCAACTATACCAAAATGTCCAGTGACTTTTACATTTACGAAGTGAAAGACAACACTTGGGGTTTCTATGTATCACCAGAAGTCGGTGTGAATATCTACCCCTGGACAAACAGTATCGGCTTCCATCTGGCAGCATTCTACAGCTACTCTACCAACAAGGGAACCGTATTTAACTATGATATGGATAAATTAAACAATTTCGGTTTCCGCCTTGGTGTGGCATTCTAAAGATTTCTAAACTATTCTGTTAAATAGGGGGATTATCCGTGCGCCAGGCAGGGGTAATCCTCTTTTTTTAATTAATAAAATTAAATTCTGACGGGAGTGTTAATATAATAGTTACTTTTGTATGATATTTATTCAGCTAATACAAAAAAATGTATGGAGAAATCCGATAGTATTATTATTATACCCACCTATAACGAAAAGGAAAATATAGAGAACATTATCCGGGCTGTATTCGGACTGGAAAAGTTCTTCCACATATTGATTATTGAAGATAACTCACCAGACGGCACGGCAACCATTGTCCGTAAACTGCAAACAGAATTCCCAGACCGTCTTTTCATGATTGAGCGTAAAGGTAAATTAGGACTGGGTACTGCTTACATTGCCGGATTCAAATGGGCGATAGAGCATCAATATGATTTTGTATTTGAAATGGATGCTGACTTCAGTCATAATCCGAATGACCTGCCAAGGCTGTATAACAAATGTGCCGTTGAAGGCTATGATGTAGCTATCGGTTCACGCTATGTCAGTGGTGTGAATGTAGTGAACTGGCCGATGGGGCGTGTGCTGATGTCCTACTTCGCCTCCAAATATGTACGGATTATCACAGGGTTACCCATACATGATACTACCGCCGGATTTAAATGCTATCGCCGTGAAGTCTTGGAAACAATCGGTCTGGATGGCATCCGTTTTAAAGGATATGCATTCCAGATTGAGATGAAGTTCACTGCTTACAAGTGCGGATTCAAGATAGCCGAAGTTCCTGTGATTTTTGTCAATCGCGAATTAGGTACTTCAAAAATGAACGGAAGTATCTTCGGTGAAGCTGTATTAGGAGTCATTCAATTAAAACTGGGTAGCTGGTTCCGCAAATACCCGCAAAAGAAAACAGTATGAAACGTACATGGATAAAGAATGCACGGATTGTGAATGAAGGCAAGATTTTTCACGGTTCGATAGTGATTGAAAATGAAGTCATAGCTGAAGTGCTGGCAGAAGAAACAGTTCCCTCCCAGCCTTGTGGAGAAATAATAGATGCGAAAGGCTATTATCTGATGCCGGGAGTAATAGACGATCATGTACACTTCCGTGACCCGGGACTGACTCATAAAGCCGACATACATACTGAAAGCACAGCGGCGGCAGCAGGTGGCGTCACCAGTTTTATGGACATGCCCAACACCACTCCGCAAACTACGACCCTGGAAGCTTTGAATGCCAAGTTTGCGGATGCGGCAACCAAAAGCATCGTAAACTATTCATTCTATTTCGGAGCAACCAATACGAATGCGGATGTACTCCCCACACTAGATAAAAGCCGGGTATGCGGTGTTAAATTATTTATGGGAGCCAGCACGGGAAATATGTTGGTAGACCGCATGGAAGTACTTAGAAAAGTATTTGCCAATGCAGGTATGCTGATTGCAGCACATTGTGAAGAACAATCTATAATCAGTGCCAATACAACAGCCTTCAAAGAAAAATATGGAGAAGATCCTGATATAAAATACCATCCGCAGATACGTAGTGCGGAAGCATGTGCATATTCTTCCTCACTGGCCATCCGGCTGGCAAAAGAAAACAATGCCCGCCTGCACATCCTGCACATCAGCACCGCACAAGAACTGGATTTGCTTGAAGACAAACCCCTGAGTGAAAAAAAGATTACGGCGGAAGCTTGCGTGTCACATCTATACTTCTATGACAAAGATTATGAAACATTGAAAGGACGTATCAAGTGCAATCCGTCCATCAAAACTTCAGAAGACCGGAATGCTTTACGCAAAGCATTGTCTACCAATCTGATAGATGTAATAGGTACCGACCATGCCCCTCATTTGCTGAAAGAAAAGGAAGGTGGAGCATTGAAAGCCGTATCGGGTATGCCGATGATACAGTTCTCATTGGTCGCTATCATGGAATTAGTACGCGAAGGCGTATTAAGCATAGAACAATTGGTTCAGAAAATGTGCCATGCACCGGCCGAACTTTATCATATTGAAAGACGAGGCTACATCCGCCCCGGTTATCAAGCCGACCTCGTATTGGTAAATCCGGATCATGAATGGACTGTAACTGCCGACTGCGTTTTAAGCAAATGCGGATGGACTCCGATGGAAGGACAGAAATTCCACACACGGGTAGAAAAAACATTCGTCAATGGTGATCTGGTTTACAGTGACAACAAGGTAGACCAAAGTCATCGCGGACAAGAATTAAGGTTTAAAAGATGATTGTAAATTACAAGATTCACGAAGTAAGCGAATACATTAACTGGATTTATTTTTTCCATGCATGGGGCTTTCAACCCAAGTTTGCCGCCATTGCGGACATACATGGATGTGATTCATGCCGGGCCATGTGGCTCACCGGTTTTGCGGAAGAAGACCGTCCGAAAGCCAGTGAAGCCATGCAGCTTTTCAAAGAGGCAAATCGGATGTTGAATGAACTGGATGCAGCGTATCAGACCCACGGAGTGGTCAATATCATGGATGCCAATGCCGACGGAGATGATCTGCTGCTGAACAGCAAGCGTTTTCCGCTTTTGCGTCAACAAACAGCAAAATTGAAAGAAGATGACCCGTTTTTATGTCTGAGTGACTTTGTGCGTCCATTATCATCGGGTATCACAGACAAAATAGGAGCATTCGCCACTACGGTAGATGCAGAAATGGAGCGGCTCTATGCAGAAGACGATTACAAACGTATGTTAGTGCAAACATTGTCCGACAGACTGGCGGAAGCTACTGCCGAAAAACTACACGAAGATGTACGCAAAAAACTTTGGGGATATGCACCTGATGAAAACCTAAGCGTAAAAGACCTGCATAATGAAAAATATCAAGGGATACGTCCTGCCGTAGGTTATCCTTCCTTGCCCGACCAATCCGTCAATTTCCTATTAGACGAGTTGCTGGATATGAAGCAAATAGGAATTTCATTGACCGAGAATGGTATGATGAAGCCCCATGCCTCTGTATGCGGACTCATGTTTGCCCATCCGGCTTCCCGCTATTTCTCCATCGGAAAAATAGGTGAAGACCAATTGGCAGATTACGCCGCCCGCCGGGGCATGAGTATAGAAGAAACTAAAAAGTTTCTCGCCGCCAATCTATAAAAAACGAATAAATTATGATGCTGATAAAGTTATTTCTGTTTTTTCTACTGCTACTGATATTGCCCGATATGTATATATACAAGGCATATATACGCCGTGTTTCCCAAAAATGGACACATTGGGCTTATTGGCTTCCCAGTCTGTTTCTTTTATTGGGAATGACATTAGTCTTTTCTATACATGAGCCACGTCCGGATTCCATGCAGCGACTTAGCAATTTCTTATTGATTTTTCTTTGTTTCTCCGTACCCAAGGCACTTTTCGTCATTGTTATCCTGTTTATGAAGCTCCTATATATCATCTCCGGCAAAAAACTGTATGGAGGATATGTAGCAGGAGGATTGGCTTTAGCCTCGTTAATATATGTAATATATGGAGCAACCGAAGGAAAACAGCATTTTCAAATCAGGGAGGTAACCATCAGTTCCGATGAACTTCCCAGCGGCTTTGACGGCTACCGCATTGTACAAATATCTGATATCCATTCCGGCAGCTGGACTGGCAACGGTGCTGCTTTACAGAAGGCTGTAAACCTTATTAATGCACAACATGCCGACCTGGTACTTTTTACAGGTGACCTGGTCAATAACGTGGCAACGGAATTGGACGAATTTATCCCTATTCTAGAACAGATAAAAGGAAAAGACGGAGTGTATTCCGTTTTAGGCAACCATGACTATTCCCCTTATATAAAATGGGAAACAGAAGAAGCTCAAGAAGCCAATCTAAACAGCTTGAAATCCAAACAGGCTGCAATGGGATGGAAAATACTCAATAACGATCATGTCATTCTACATCATCATGGAGACAGTATAGCCCTGGCAGGTGTAGAGAACAGCGGAAATCCCCCATTTCCTAATTATGGAGATCTGCAGAAAGCATTAAAAGGAACGGAAGGAATGTATAAAATATTAATGAGCCATGACCCCACTCATTGGCACAGAGAAGTCTTGCCGGAAAGTGATATACAGCTAATGCTTTCAGGCCACACCCATGAAATGCAGTTCAGCCTGTTTGGCTTCTCTCCTGCTAAATTCGTATATCCCGAACACAACGGTTTATACCAGGAAGGAAAACAATCCTTGTTTGTCAATATTGGTTTGGGCTACCTGATGTTCCCTATGCGCCTTGGAGCATGGCCGGAAATTACTGTAATCACGTTACATAAAATATAAAATAGTTTTTCTATCTTTGTACAACTAAAATTCAGACAAATGAAAGTACTATATATTTTATACCAACTATTCATAGCACTTCCCATTTTGCTGGTATTAACCATACTTACAGCAATAGTTACCATTATTGGTTCATGGATAGGCAATCCGCATTTTTGGGGATATTATCCGGGAAAAATATGGTCACAGCTTTTCTGCTATGTATTACTTATTCCTGTCAAGGTAGTAGGACATCCGGAAGTACTTAAAAAAACATCCTACGTGTTTGTAGCCAATCATCAAGGGTCTTTCGATATCTTCCTGATTTATGGTTTTCTGGGACGAAACTTTAAATGGATGATGAAAAAAAGTCTGCGCAAAATGCCTTTCGTCGGCAAAGCCTGTGAAGCTGCCGGACATATATTCGTTGATAAATCCGGTCCCAAGAAGGTAATAGAAACCATAGAACACGCCCGTCACGTACTACAGGATGGAACTTCTCTAGTGGTATTTCCCGAAGGTGCACGTACTTTTACCGGGCACATGGGATATTTTAAGAAAGGTGCTTTCCAACTGGCAGATGATTTGCAACTTCCCGTAGTACCACTCACTATTATCGGCTCCTTTAATATTCTTCCCCGTACCGGCGGTTTTGTATCCTGGCATCCTATGAAATTAGTCGTACATAAGCCCATTTATCCGCAAAGCCAGGGAATGGAAAACATCAAAGCAACCATGGAAGAGGCTTACAGGGAAATTGAGAAAGACTTACCTGAAAAATATCAAGGAAAAATAGACAATCCAGACCAAGACAGATAAAAAAAGGCTCCTCATTAATGGGGAACTTTTAATTTTTCCATATTCGAACGGGCTACTGTCACATAATCCTTTACCAAGGAGTTGTTTTTAAATCGGTCAGGAGCCTCCTCTATAATTTCCTCAATCAAGGGAGTCATGACAGGATAAGGAAAATTGCTGCACAACATAATGAAAACACCCGGTCCCAATACATTATCATAATTCTTCTGGATAAACTCCTTAGCCAATGCATTCATTTCAGCAGCCAGTTTCTCACGTTCTCTCGTTATCTCACGTTGAATTTCATCCGGTGCTTTTCCATCCATAATCATACGGCTCTCCTGACGCTCCAACTCGTATGCTCTGTCATCCAAAGAAGTCTTTTTTCCCACAAAATCATACAGACGATCATTCAACGGAGTTCCGGTAACTACAATACGGGCATTATCGATACTGATGGATATTTTCCCTTTTTCAATGACAAAAGGCATGATGCTCTCATCATCCATATACAAGGATGCCATTGAAGTAGAATCGGTTATACCTTCCATCTTGAACATTCCATGAATTACCTCTGCCGAATCAATACTCAGCATCCGGTCTCCACTAGGAACTTTTACAAATAGCATTTTCCCATCCAGACGAGAAACAGAAGAACTACCTTCTATCTTATACTCACTGGCACATGAAGTAAAAGCCAATAAAGATACCACAGAGAAAAAAAGTTTATTCATGCTTATCTACGCCCCATTACTATTTTTCGCATACAAAGGTACAATCTATAATTTAGTGACAAAAACATTTTATTAAAATTTAAAACTAAATAGAAGATTATTACCGAGAAGGCAATTTATAGTGCAAAGTTCCCTCTTTTTTTCTATTTTTGTAACCGATATAAGGATAAAGAAATAACAATTAGTACACAACATGAAAAAATTCAAACTTTTATTGCTCGCATTGATGTGTGTAGCATTCTTGCCGTCGAAGGCAGACGAAGGTATGTGGCTGTTGCAACTGATGCAAGAGCAGCATTTGGCAGACCGCATGAAAGCACAAGGCTTACTGCTGGAAGCAGACGACATTTATAACCCGAACCGCGTTTCATTAAAAGATGCAGTCGGCATCTTCGGAGGAGGCTGTACGGGAGAAATCATTTCACCCAACGGACTGATCCTGACCAACCACCACTGTGGCTACGGAGCGATACAGCAACATAGTTCCGTAGAACATGACTACCTGACTGACGGTTTTTGGGCAAAAAGCCGCAAAGAAGAGCTACCGACTCCGGGATTGAAGTTCAAATTTGTAGAACGCATTGTCGATGTCACAGATAAAGTAAACAATAAAGTAAAATCAGGCGAAGTAAAAGAAGAGGAAACCTTTGAATACGACTTCCTGAAAAAACTGGCCGACGAGGAACTGAAAGCCAGTGACCTGAACGGAAAAGCAGGTATCAGCGCACAAGCTCTGCCTTTCTATGCAGGCAATAAATTCTATCTGATTTATCTGAAAACCTACAGCGACGTACGCATGGTTGCCGCTCCACCTTCATCCATCGGTAAATTCGGTGGTGAAACAGACAACTGGATGTGGCCCCGTCATACTTGCGACTTTTCCGTCTTCCGCATTTATGCGGATGCCAACGGCGAACCGGCAGAATATAATGAAAACAATGTTCCTCTGAAAGCCAAAAAGCATCTGGCTATCTCACTGAAAGGTATTAACGAGGGTGACTATGCCATGATTATGGGATTCCCCGGAAGCACTAACCGCTATCTGACTCAAAGTGAAGTGAAACAACGGATGCATTCCACCAACGAACCCCGTATCCGCATACGTGGTGTGCGTCAGGATGTACTGAAGAAAGAAATGGCTGCCAGTGACAAAGTACGTATCCAATACGCCAGCAAATATGCAGGTTCCAGCAACTATTGGAAAAACTCTATCGGCATGAATAAAGCCATTATCGACAATAAGGTATTGGAAACAAAAGCAGAACAGGAAGCCAAGTTCGCAGCATTTGCTAAAGCCAAAGGCAACACTGATTATGAAAAAGTAGTCAGCGAAATTGATGCCGCCATCGAAAAGAGTAATCCTATTCTTTATAACTACACCTGTTTCCGTGAAGTCTTTCAAGGAGGTATAGAATTCGGCACTCCTTATCTGATTCTGGACAAGCTGAAAGACGCAATCAAAAATAAAGATAAAGAAGCGATTAATAAAAATATTGAAACGCTGAAAAAAGTATATGCCGATATACATAACAAAGACTACGATCACGAAGTAGACCGCAAAGTGGCCAAAGCTCTGTTGCCCCTGTATGCCGAAATGGTTCCTGCCGATGCTTTACCTGCCTTCTATACTACCATCCAGAAGGATTTTAAAGGTAACTATGACGCATACGTAGACCATTGTTATGACAATTCCATCTTCTCCAACGAAGCGAATTTCAATAAATTCATCAAGAAACCTACCGTGAAAGCCATAGAAAAAGATCCTATGACTGCATACGTACGGGCTAAATATGACTTGATGGACAAGCTGGGAAACGAACTGGCAGAATCGATGAAAGGCATGGATTTATTACACAAAACTTATGTACGCGGCCTGTGTGAAATGTATTCACCGGAACCCAAAGCCCCGGATGCAAATTTCACCATCCGTCTGACATACGGCAATGTGAAATCATACAATCCCAAAGACGGCGTACACTATAAATACTACACTACGCTGAAAGGTGTCATGGAAAAAGAGGATCCTACCAATCCGGAATTTGTTGTTCCCGCCAAACTGAAAGAATTGTATGAAGCAAAAGATTTTGGACGTTATGCATTGCCCAACGGTGATATGCCTGCTTGTTTCCTGACTACCAATGATATTACCGGCGGTAATTCAGGTTCTCCCGTCATCAACGGTAACGGCGAACTCATCGGTGCCGCTTTTGACGGCAACTGGGAATCACTGAGTGGTGACATTAATTTCGACAACAACTTACAGCGTTGTATCGCAGTGGACATACGTTATGTATTATTCATCATCGACAAATTGGGCGGATGCAAACACCTGATTGACGAAATGACTATTGTTGAATAATGAAAAAGATACTATTACTCTCGCTATTTACTTTCACAACCCTTGCCGGCCATGCCGACGAGGGGATGTGGATGCTGACTGATCTGAAAGAACAGAATGCGGCCACCATGTATGATATGGGACTGGATATCAGCATTGATAAAGTATATTGTCCGGACAGCATCAGCCTGAAAGATGCTGTAGTGCATTTCGGAGGTGGTTGTACCGGTGAAATCATTTCTGCCGAAGGTCTTGTGCTGACCAATCATCATTGCGGTTACAGCTATATCCAGCAACACAGTTCGGTAGAACACGACTATCTGACTGACGGCTTCTGGGCTATGAGCCGCAAAGAAGAACTTCCCTGCAAGGGGCTGACTGTCACCTTCATAGACAGAATTCTGGACGTCACTCCTTATGTAAAGGAACAACTGGCCAAAGATGAGGACCCGGAAGGACTGAACTACCTGTCCCCCTCCTATCTGAGCAAAGTAGCCAAACGTTTTGCCGAACAAGAAAATATAGAGATCACTCCGTTCACCGCTTTGGAACTAAAGCCTTTCTACGGAGCCAACCGCTATTACTTGTTTATAAAGACCATCTATAAAGACGTCCGTATGGTAGGCGCTCCTCCTTCCTCCATCGGAAAGTTCGGAGCTGACACCGATAACTGGATGTGGCCCCGTCACTGTGGCGATTTCTCCATGTTCCGCATTTATGCAACACCCGACGGTAAACCTGCTGACTATAACGAAAGCAATGTACCCTTGAAGGTGAAAAAACATCTGACCATCAACCTGGGAGGAGTCAAAGAGGGAGACTTCACTTTCGTAATGGGATTTCCCGGACGCAACTGGCGATACATGATTTCGGACGAAGTGGAAGAACGTATGCAGACTACCAACTTCATGCGTAAGACCATCCGCACCGTACGATTGAATAATCTGCTGGAAGAAATGCTGAAAAGTGATAAAGTACGCATCCAGTATGCCAGCAAATACGCCTCGTCAGCCAATTACTGGAAGAATGCTATCGGTATGAACGAAGGACTGGTTCAGCTGAAAGTACTTGATACGAAAAAGAAACAACAGGAAAAGCTTCTGGCTTACGGACGTGAGACGGGTACTGACGCCTACCAGAAAGCCTTCGATGCTATCCGAGAAATCGTGAGCAAACGCCGGGATGCCGTATATCATCAGCAAGCCATTTACGAAGTTTGCAAACTGGGAACGGAATTCTATAAGATTCCTTCCACAGACAAAGTCCTGCAAGCATTGGAAAAAGGATATAAAGTACCTCATGCTACTAAAGAAATCAATCCGCTGGATCATGCATTAAGCACACTGATCAAACAAGCCGATAATTTTTCAATAAAGACTATAATCCCGAAATAGACCGTAAAGTTTCCAAAGCTTTGCTGAAGACTTACGCAGAATTAATTCCGGCCGAACAGCGCATCAGCATCTTTAAAGTAATAGACAAAGAATTCAAAGGAAACATTGACGCCTTTGTCGATGCTTGTTTTGATACATCCATCTTCCGAAGCCGTGAAGCCTTTGACAACTTTGTGGCAAAGCCGGATGCCAAGACATTGGAAAATGACCTGATGGTGCAATATGCCAAATCAGTAGACCAAGGTTATGCAGATACCGATGCAGCCATGAAAGCCGAAACCGATGCTTATAATCTGGCCCATAAAACCTGGGTAGAGGGTATGATGAAGCTGAAACAGCATGAAGGCACTCCTATTTATCCGGATGCCAACTCCACGTTACGTCTCACTTATGGTAAAGTAGGTTCATACAGCCCCAAAGACGGTATGGAATACAACTATTACACCACGTTGAAAGGAGTGATGGAAAAAGAGGATCCGAACAACTATGAATTCGTGGTTCCGGCCAAACTGAAGGACTTGTATAACAAGAAAGACTTCGGGCGCTATGCCATGAAAAATGGTGAAATGCCCATCTGTTTTGTTACAGGAACAGACAATACAGGAGGTAATTCCGGCTCCCCCGTTTTCAATAACAAAGGGGAATTGATCGGTACCGGCTTTGACCGCAACTACGAAGGACTGACCGGTGACATTGCTTACAATTCCCAGTTACAACGTGCAGCCTGTGTGGATATCCGCTATACCTTATTTATTATTGATAAGTTTGCAGGAGCGAAACACTTGGTAGATGAAATGACCATTGTGGAATAACAATACCGGACAACTATTTTTTAGAACGCGGACCACACGTAATAAGTGTCGTCCGCGTTCTCCTATTTTTCACAAGATAAGCCTCTATAAACGCGGACAAAAAATGACACTGGTTCCTTAACGTTTTTCCTTCTCCAACTCCTGCGGAATACGGAAAGCCGTATAAAGTTCCAGGACAGCGGCAATGGAAAGACAAACAATCCATTCGTTACGTTTCATGGTAAACATCAATACTCCTGTAAAGACCAGTGCGACAGCCCCGAAAATCTGCTGTCTACGCAAACGCTTGATGATAAAATTCCTTCCATCATAACGATTCCCCATGACCTGCACATAGCCGAACATCACAGCACCCAGCGTATACAGATAAGGCGCAAGCTCCCACCGGGTGATTTGCAACACCGCACCTGCCAGCAGCAGGACTGCCCCTGCCATCGAAATTATATTATAAGATTTACTCATTCTTCAAACACAAAAATATCCTCGTCGGGCTTCTTCATCAAATACTTCTCGCGTGCTATTTTCTCCAAAGCCTCAGGATTCGTGGTCAGTTCCTTCAGTTTCTCCGTATCTTCCTCATATTGCTTTCTATATTTCTCTATCTCACTATTCAGCGCGCTGATCTCACTGCGATGCTTTACCCGCTGAATCAAGCTGTTCTCATCCAGAAAACCAATAACTACAATAAAGATCAGCACCGTAATCATATACTTATGGCGCCGGATGTAGTTCCAAATAGTCAGCAATTTGCTCATACAAAGAATCCCTTTTTTGATTTTTGCAAAGATAGAAATATTTCAAGCAATCCTACCCATAAAAACGGATAATTTATGTACTTTTGCAGAACTCATATTAGAAAAAAGAACTCCGCTTATGGAAAATTATATCGTATCGGCACGAAAATACCGTCCCGCTACATTCGAATCGGTTGTAGGGCAACACGCGTTGACCATCACCTTAAAAAATGCTATTGCCACCGGCAAGCTGGCACATGCCTACCTGTTCTGCGGACCGCGTGGAGTGGGAAAAACAACGTGTGCACGTATCTTTGCCAAGACCATCAATTGCCAGACCCCCACTGCCGAAGGAGAAGCCTGCAATCAGTGTGAGTCTTGTCTGGCATTCAACGAACAGCGTTCTTACAACATACATGAGCTGGATGCCGCCAGCAACAACTCGGTAGAAGATATCCGTTCGCTGATTGAGCAGGTACGTATCCCGCCACAAATCGGCAAGTACAAGGTATATATCATTGATGAGGTCCATATGTTGTCGCAAGCCGCCTTCAATGCTTTTCTGAAAACATTGGAAGAACCGCCTCATCATGCCATCTTCATCCTTGCCACCACTGAAAAGCATAAGATACTGCCGACTATTCTGAGCCGTTGCCAGATTTATGACTTCAACCGCATCGGCATCAAAGACACTATCGACCATCTGCAATACGTTGCCAAACTGGAACATATCAACGCCGAACCCGAAGCCCTGACTGTCATCGCACAGAAAAATGAATCATTATGGATTTAGCAGAAAATCGATTTGGAAAAACCTGGAAACATTTCCTTGAAGTATTGAAAGTAGACTACAATTGTTCTTTAGCCGATGTTTGTCGTGATCAGCATACCACTCTTGGAGGTATGAGTTCCTGGATGTCCAGACGGGGTTATAGCGTTAAACAAGCCAAGGCAGATGTGGTCCGTGATTATTATGGCGGCGTTGAACCCTCCCGACCGACAACTTCCTCTCCTTCGTTCACTCAAATAGCCCCCGTCATGTTGTCGGAAGAAGAGTTTAGTCTTTCCGGGATCACAATCACCTTTAACAGCGGAACGACCATTTCGGTCAAACGGGCCACTCCCGGGGGTATTATTAAAATGTTATGCGATTACGAAAGAAAGGAGGGGGATCCATGTATTCTCTAACATCAGCCAATCGCTACTATCTGTACCAGGGCTTTGTCCGTATGAACCTTGGCATTGACGGTTTATTCAAAATCATACGCTCTCAAATGAAGGAGCTTTCCCCCATTTCCGGAGATATATTTTTATTCTTTGGCAAAAACCGACAGAGTGTAAAAATACTGCGTTGGGATGGTGATGGCTTTCTCCTGTACTACAAGCGTCTGGAAGGTGGAAGTTTTGAGTTGCCGACATTTAACCCCCATACAGGCAATTATGAGATCTCTTATCAGGTTGTCTTTTATCTTAAATGGAGTGTCATTGAAGTCTGTACGGTTGCGAAAACGTTTTAGGATTTAATGTAATGTACTGTATATTAACTGTTTGATTTTAAATTACCATCCGATTATTTTGGCCGACTCATTGATTTTTTGTATCTTTACGCTATGAAAAAGGATGAGGTCATAGAGTTATTGAAGGAGCAAATCAAGGAGTTGCGGGATGATAACAACAGACTCCTGGACCAGATAGATGATTTGATAAAGGAGGTTTCTTCCCTTAAAGAGGCACTCCTTCAAAAAGGCGAATCTCTTGGCAAGCAACAGCGTCTTACTAAGGGGATCGCCAAACTTGTATCAAACACATCCGAACAGCAACAACCCCCTCAACCTGCATTGCCGGAGGAAGAGCGGCAGAAGAGAGAAGCAGAAAAAGCAGATAAGCGTAAAGCCAGAAAGAACAATGGGGCCAAACGTGACATGCATTATGAGATGGAGCAGGAGGAACATGACGTTTATCCCGACGATCCTGATTTTGACATCAATAAAGCCCGGCTGGTTACCACCGCTCCCAGAATATGTGTCCGCTATGAATGTGTACCCATGCGCTTCATCAAGCACGTCTACAAGATACACACCTACGCGCAAGACGGTCGTCTCTTTGAGGGAAAAACACCGGTCTCGGCTTTCTTGAATTCCAGCTATGACGGCTCATTCATTGCCGGGCTGATGGAATTGCGTTAATATACAATCGCTACCGGTTGAAAGAATCATCAACTACTTCGAAAGTCATGGCTTTACGCTGAAGAAACCTACGGCTCATAAGTTGATGGAAAAAGCCTCAAGCCTCTTTGAAAATCTTTATAAGTGTATCCGGCAGACAGCTTTGAGTGATCCTTATAAGGCAGCCGACGAAACCTATTACAAAATACTCGTCCCGGAAAAGAACAGCAAGGGAAAAGGAGTCCGCAAGGGATACCTCTGGGTGGTTGTGGGCATAAACACCAGGATGATATACCTGCTCTATGATGACGGCTCCCGCTCTGAAAAAGTTATTCTTAACGAATTAGGCGGTTGCAAAGGTATCATACAAAGCGACGGATACTCACCTTACCGGAAGCTCGAAAGCGATGCTTATCCCCATATCACACGCATTCCGTGCCTGCAACATATAAAACGGAAATTTATAGATTGCGGTGAGGATGACCCGGATGCAAAAAGAATCGTGGAGATGATAAACACACTTTATCAAAATGAACATAAGCATAAGATCGGGGTTGACGGATGGACGGTAGAACAGAATCTTGTCCATCGGAAAAAGTATGCGCCGGACATACTCGGAGAAATAAAAGATGTGCTTGATGATATAGAAGAACGGGGAGATTTGTTGCCTAAGAGCGAACTGAAGGAAGCTATCACCTATCTTCGCAATGAATGGAATGCCGTGGTGGACATCTTTAATTATGGTGACACTTACCTGGACAACAATATAGTTGAACGGATGAACCGCTACATATCCTTATCAAGAAAAAACTCATTGTTCTTCGGCAGCCATAAGGGAGCCGAACGGGGCGCCATACTCTACACGATAGCACTTACTTGTAGGATGAATAAAGTGAATCTGTTTGAGTATCTCACGGATGTCATAAACAGAACTGCCGAATGGCAACCGAATACACCACTGGAAAAATACAGGCTACAAATGTATAAAAATGAATCATTATGGATTTAGCAGAAAATCGATTTGGAAAAACTTGGAAACATTTCCTTGAAGTATTGAAAGTAGACTACAATTGTTCTTTAGTCGAGGCAGATGAGTTCCTGATGTCCAGACGGGGGTATAGCGTTAAACAAGCCAAGGCAGATGTGGTCCGTGATTATGGCGGCGTTGGACCCTCCCGACCGACAACTTCCTCTCCTTCATTCACTCAAATAGCCCCCGTCATGTTGTCGGAAGAAGAGTTTAGTCTTTCCGGGATCACAATCACCTTTAACAGTGGAACGACCATTTCGGTCAAACGGGCCACTCCCGGAGGTATTATTAAAATGTTACGCGATTACGAAAGAAAGGAGGGAGATCCATGTATTCTCTAACATCAGCCAATCGCTACTATCTGTACCAGGGCTTTGTTCGTATGAACCTTGGCATTGACGGTTTATTCAAAATCATACGCTCAGAGATGAAAGATTTGTCTCCCATATCAGGAGATGTCTTTTTGTTCTTTGGCAAGAACCGATAGGGTGTAAAAATACTGCGTGGGAACGGTGACGGCTTTCTTCTTTACTACAAGCGTCTCAAAGATGGAAGTTTTGAGTTGCCGACATTCAACCCCGATACAGGCAATTACGAGGTTTCCTATCAGATTTTGTCTCTTATCCTAAAGGAGTGTCATTAAAGTCACGGCTGCGAAAATGCTTTAAAATATGATAGAATCGGTTGTCCCTTAATAATTTACATCACAAATATTGTCCGATTTTCATGGCTATCCCGTTGATTAAGAAACAAAAAAAAATAGATAATAAACAGATGGCACAACAAAGAAAGAAGGCATCCTTTTTCAGACACCTCCTTACATTTCAGACCGACTATAATCTGCATTGCAATCCATGATTTATATACAATCTCTAATGCTCATGCACCTTGCAGATATACTATGTGGATTACGAGAACTCATAGTACCGGATACTATTTATTTTCCTGCAAGGTACAGATACAGACCCTGTTCCAGTCAGGTTCAGAGAACATATCCCCTATGCCTTGTCCTTCCGCAGTAATGCGTGAGGCGGCTATCCGGTATTTCTTCATAAGAATGGATTTAACCGACTCCGCACGGGCACAAGCTATTCTTTCGTTCACCTCAATACTTCCTTCCGGTGAAGAGTATCCTTTGATCACAACCTTGGATTCAGGATGCCTGTTCATATAGGAGGCAATCCGTTCCACATTGGGGAGTTGTGAAACGTCAACCTTGGAACTACCCTGGCGGAAAGTTACAATAGACTCTAGTGTCTTGGCTTTTTCAATAACAGTTTCAATGACCGGTTTCTTGCTCTGACATTCAGCCAGCTGCTTCTGGAGCATGCCCGCACGGCCAATTGCTTCCTCTGTTTGTTTCCGGCTGTCCAAAAGTTGGTCGCGCAGTCTGTTTACACTTGTATTCAGGTTGTCCACCTCTGTCTGATTATATTCCTTTACGAGAGTTGCATGGTGCCTGCCGGAACTTCCCTTTATATAATAAACAATCCCTGCAAGCAGTTCAACACGTGCATTATTGGCATTGAAACGACTCTTGTGCCGATTAAAGTCACCTTCCATATCATATACCAATGATGGTTTCAGACTGATTGCCCACGCTTTTTCCTTCCCTATATTAAAGTTGAAGTTCACTCCCAACCGTGTACCCCAGGAATTATCATCCCCCGTACCATTGACGTAGCCATGAAGCCAGCCTACTCCAACTACAGCTTCCATTTCAAATGTCCGGGGGGTTCCAGGATAACCAGCGAAAAGATTCATCATATTGAACTTGCTTAAAAGTTCAACATTCGAAGCATCAAAAGCCGTTTTACTACTGCTTGTATTGATATGTCCCATGACTGAAGTCCCCAGACTCAGAACCGGTGTTATCCGTTTTGATAATTCAATGCCCACGGCAGGGCGGGAGTTCTTCCAAAAAGCGCTGTGTGTCATCGGAGTGGTCACTCCACCATTGATTCCGAAAGACCAGTTGTCCGTAAACTTTGTCCCTTTCAATAAGGTCTGTCCATTTGCAGTCAGGGCAGATGCTCCAAGCATACATAAAATCAAGATGTTTTTTTTCATCAATTCCAGTTTTTAATTAAACATAGGGGAATTATCCCATTTTATCAGTATATCTATTCGTTTCAAAAATAAAGACAAGACATCAATCATATCCATAGTCATTGCAAATGTCTGAATGCAGTTCCTGCATTCTTTATGTATTTTACACAAAAAGGTAGCGGAACAGGATACAAGTTTCCTTATTTTCCAAAATATTCCTCTCTTTTAAAGTATGATACAACTGCTCAACAGATTTCATTCCCATACCGGGTATTCGGCACAGCGCATCAAATCCGTTATATTTTATAAAGCGTAAAAGATCCTCAAGCTGATAGATATTGTATTTTCTAAGCGCACGTAACACCCTGAAATTTATATCCAAATTTCCTAAAGGTGTAACTAACAAGTCTACACATTCCGACGGAATATCCTGTTCCCTTACGACTATCACTACATTCTTGAAATTCTGTCCGCCACACTCTTGGGAATGTGTCAGGAGTGCCGCATAATTCCGGCATCTGATATATACACGGTCCAACTCTTGTTTCCATTCAGAATAAGGTTTCCATTCCAAACGAACCTGCCTGCTCGCTTTTTTATACATATATGCCAGATTCCTAGGGGTAACACCTGTTTTCTTGGAAACTGCCAGTATATCTATCCCGGTAGAAAGAGAGTAAAAAACATCCCGCATCTGAGAGTCCTTTATCACTTCTGCCATTTCCTTGATAACCTCTCTGTAGACTGGTATACAGATCTTCGGCAACTCCACACAGGAAAGCCCTGACTGCTCACAGACCAGACCGGTATTTAAATATTTCATAGTTTCTCCGTTAAAATGCAATTATAAAAATCTGTTTATTTCTTATTTTTTTCTCTCAACTGAGTGGGGGACATCCCGTACATTCTGCGGCAATATGCCGTAAAATGGGAAGGTGAACTGAAACCTAACCTGCCGGATATTTCCTGAAAGGATAGTTCCGGATCACAAATCATTTCCAACATTTGTTCCGCCCTTTTTTTCTGCATCCATTTATAAGGACTTTCCCCGAAACAGGAGTGGAACTTCCGGCTGAAGGAGCGTTCGGAAACATAGTATAAATCAGCGAATTCCTTGACAGAGTTCACTTTCTTATAGTTTTCCATGACAAATTTCTCAAAACGTTGTCTGATGCCGGTCGATGCGGAAAAGAACGCTGTCAGTTCTTTCTTTGTATAAAAGCCCTTCAACACCAAAAGCAGTTCCTGCTGCTTCAACAAATGCATATGTTTACAAAGTAACCTTGCCTCCAAATACATTCCGACAGAATCCAGCACTTCAGCAAGAGGCTTCCTGACGGGAAGAATAAAATTATCAGCCGTTCGGTCCTCCCCCCTGACAGACAACGAGCCCAAAAACAATTTGTCACATACACTCATGTTCCTGTCCCAAAATAAAAGCATACATTTCGAACCGGTTATAGACTTCATCCGAGTTCCTATGTTTTGTGGAATGAACACCATCTGGTTCTGTAAAATTCGTAAACCTTTATATTTACCCAGATCAAAAATCACATCACCTTCAATTATAAAAAGAGTACACGACGACTTGCTATTATCAATCCGGTATACCTCATCCTTCTCCAGTTGCTGACAAGTAAATCCTACATCCGAATTCATCTGGTAATTCAGACAGGATAAATGTTCATTCAGATATAGTAATTTCATGTTTCTTATTTTTTATTACAACAAAAATCAAGACATAGCTGTTTTTGTGAAAACAGACAATTTCTCAACTAAAACAGACAAATTAAATACACAAAACATATACTGGTCAATCAATCGGTCTTTGATAGGTCATTGGAACATAAAGAGTTTTGGAGGTTATAAGAGCATGCATTTTTATGACTGACTACCATCCGATAATATACCGACTCCTAAAACAGCATTCATAAGATATATCTCTGAGTTACCAAATGCTCGTGTAAAAGTGATATGAAACAAAGTTCTCACAATATTTATTTCGTGAATATATGACTATAAAAAGACACCAGAATATGATACGCTACAGAAAAATACAACAAGATTTTTTACTCCGTGCAAGCAAAAGCTCACACGCGGAGTATGACTTATTCAGGCAAATACTTTTTGTAATCTTCCTGCACATCCGGATCAATGACCGGACGTACGGAATAGGTCATGCAACGCCTGTAAACAGCGCTTGTATTGGAAGTAGGCGCCCAACCGGCAGGACCTCCAATGGAATTGAGCAGATAACGGCCCGCATGAGTTTCGCTCCTGGCCTGTGCCACGGCGAAAATGACTTCATTACCTCCAGATTTGCCATCTGTAAAACTGCCGTCATAAACACTTCCAGGCAGCGGTGTGTTAAGGCCGGAACGACTTGCATAATAATATGCAAACCTCAAAGTTACAGCCTCTTTCTGCGACATAATCCGGAATCCGTAAGGAGAAGGGTCAAATACGGTTTTCCCGCCTACATCCTCCGGATTCCCCGCAGAAGGTTTATTCCATGGATACAGGAATACCCAACGGTCTTTGAAATTATTAACCATCCCATGCGGGAAACATTCATACAGCCAGAAACTTTGATGAGAGACGATGGCGCTTGGATGTTCAATGCTCTGCTTCATCGTAAGAGCGGCCCCTCTCGCTTGCTGAGCATCTGTTTTTCCATAATCCACATCATTTCCCCTTTGTTCCCAAAGGAAATCAAAAGACTTGCCGTTGCCGTCATAGAAGTTTGTATTGACACGAACATCATGTGCCGGGAACGGATCTTTTCTGCCCCATTGATATTGCATACCAAACTCCCTATACGCATCTGCACTATACTGTGATTGGACCCTTTCGTAAGCTCCCAACAAATGCGACATCAAATGAACCGTTTTCGGACCATCACCTCCCTGACTCGCAACATCCAATACTGTCGGATACTTGTCAACTATCCAGATGTGCCAGGACCAAAGTGTCGGATTTCCCTTGATCTTTCCTGACTTGATCTCTATCAACACATTTCCCGGAGTCTGCCCTGGCTTGACATAAATATATGATCCCGGACCAGCACCTCCCTGTTCGGACAACTCGCTGAGTCCTGCTCTCTCTATGTCATTCTGCTCGTCAGACTTTTGAATGTCCGTCCACACAATATTGACTTTCCAGTCATCATCTTCATCCAGTTTATTCAGCATAAAGTCTGATCTGCTTCCGGGAAGCCCTTGCTTACCACTCAAAACAGCGTCATGTTCCAGAAGCATGTTATAATACTCATAGGCGGTATTTACGCGGGAAACGGGGATAAATATCCCTTGCTTTGCTCCCGCTTTGAGCATATAAGTATTCGCTTCAGGCTGCACTATTCCGGAAACCAGCTCCAACTCAAATTCTCTTTCCGGAAAAAGACCATCAGGGGAATAAATCTTGAATTTCGCCTTACCGGAGTAAAGATGGGGAGACGCCATATCGTCAACAGCTATGAAAGGCACAGGTTTTCCCTGAAAGGGAAGGATCCTTCTCATAGAAAAGCGTAAAGTCCTCTATCACATTACCAGCATTGTTGTCAGACAAAGCCGAAACCAACTCAATTTTGTATTCGCTGTTGGCTTTGACATAATATTGCTTCTGTTTGCCATCCATCAGATAGATACTGTTGCTGGACACCAGCAATGACTGATGCAGCCATTTGTCAAAGAAGGGGATGGCATTATATTCTTTCTGCAAGAGGCTGAGTTTTCCCGATGCGCTTCTATCGGTTCCCGCATGTGTTATGGTGAAGATATAAGTGGTATTGAAATTATCGAAATACTCCGTATTTCCTGTAATGTCGGGAGCTGTCACCGTATACTTCCATATTCCCCCGGCAAGTTGACCCGCTTTCTCTATCTTAAACGGATTGGCGGCTTCGGCATGGAATACGGGTTCCAGATCATGCGGTTCTGTCTTTACATAGAAAGTGACCTTGGCACCGGCCTCTTCCGCCGTAAGCGTTCGTCCGTCTTTCGTTACCACCTTACCAGGCTGCCCATAGCTCTCGCCATACTGATTGACCTCGATAAACTCCAGCGGCTGGCTGCACGCCTCGTCCGCAAAAATCTGTAAAGTGACATTGATATCCTTGGACTGCTCAAAGCCAAGGAACCATTTCATACGGCCCGCTTTCACATAAGCAGCTTTCAACGCATTCTGAGCATCTTCCGGCTTTTCCGGCCACATTCGGGATGCATCCACATGCTCTGTGACCGTAAAGGTCACGGTTTTCTCATCCGTCGGTGCGGTCTTATCCGGATCCGAAGGTATTATAGAATAGCTGATCCATGCGGGCAGCCCCTCTACCGTGAACCCCTCGGGCCAGGAAGTCTGCACTTTCGCCGTCAGGCTACCTCCCTCCCTATAAAAAGTGAAATGATCATCGCTGACCCCCAGCATATATTGCCCGTCATACAATACATCAGACATAGTGGACTCGTTCCATACCACGACATTGTACATGATATTGGCGGCCGGCCCTTTCCTAGCGTCCTCTTCCGTATCGAATCCCGGGCCACCCACCGCCGTGATGTTCACCAAGTAACGGTGGTTACGCAGCAAGGGAAGGTACTCGTATGTCGCGTCGGCCTCGGTTCCAGTACGTTTCAGGTAGTCTATCCGGAAGAATGTCTCCTTGTCGGGACGACTCTTGTCCGCGCCGGTCAGTCCGACAACGATATAGGGGCGTCTCAAGTAATTTTCCGTATCCTCTTCCGGGAGCGCCTCTCCGTTGGCTCCTTGCGTGGCAGCCGTCGGCACATTGACCGCCTCCGGAACATATACCTCACGTAACAAGATTTTCTCATCCACTATGGAAGATGTTCTATCAATCTTTCCTGTCACAGCCGGAGCCGGATCAGGAATAGAAGGCTGTTTCGCCTTTCTATTGGCCTCATCCCAGTAAGTCCCGTTCTCGAACGGAGAGATCCGTCCTTTTGTATTGGTATTATAAAAGAATACCTTAGTCAGTGTTATCCCCTCAATCCCCCCGGCTTTCTCGTCAAACGTGGAAGCCCCTTCCGACGTGTTGCTCAAGTTAAGCCCCACGTCCACACGTGCTACGGCACGGACCAGATAGACAGTTCCAAGTTTGGGAACGGCACCGGCACTGTGTTCCACCCTGACCGGGTCCGAGACACCCCACATCGGCAACTCCCCGTCTTTCCATACCCCCTTGTCCGGCATGGAGAAAGTGAAAAGTTGCATGACTTCCTCCCGTGTCTTTCCAGCCAGTCCGTCTGCGTCTGTATTAGCAGACCGGGTGACATTGGCCAGCATTACGAATGTACTGGTATCGCCTGAAGGAGTATTTTTCGCCAACAAGGTCATGGTACCCTTACCTTTCTTGTCAGCCGGATCACCGGAAGGAATATAGGAAAGCACTTTGGCCTCGTATGAAAACTTGTTGTCTTTGTCAAACACAAGTACCCTGATCCTCTCCGCTGCCGTGGAATTCTCCCCCTCCGGTGTAAGGGAGCGTGTCAGGGAATTTCGAAGACCAAGTCCTTCGACAGACATGCTGACAGACGTCCAGCCGTCCCTGACAGGCATTTCTGTCCCACCGTTTCCATACTCATCAAAGGGATCACTGCACCCTTGCACAAGAGGGATTCCCATAAATATCGCCAAGAAAGCGAATAGCAAAGTGTAATGTTTGATTCTCATATGTATCTGTTCTTTAAACTGTTTTTCTTCGTGATGGCATGACTGACCATACCTTAGTTACCAAGGGATAGCCACCTCCGTATCCTCCCATTCGTCCACTACTATGTCATATTCCATATTTCCGGGTCCTTTCAGTGTGGCAAAGACACGGTAAACCGTATTACGCCGGATGTTGTAATAACCCTTATCATTCTCGGAAAGATCCGGATTATAGAGTTCGATCCTATACGGCTTATCGGGGGTTCCCATCCGATAATCGACGGATAAGACCAAGGCCATCGCCCCCTCTTTCCCTTCCCCGTAGACTCCCGGAGCTACATAGATGTAGTTAGGTGTCATACCCGTATATGGAAGCAGTCTTTCTTTGCATTTGGTCACAAAAGCGGATTCTCCGGCCCCCTCGTTGGCACCTTCATGGAAACTGGCTCTTTCCGGCAATAACAGGGGATCTCCCACGTAGTCTACTCCCCTGATATCCGGATTACCCCCACCAGTTGCCGTATATTCCCCGGCAGAAGGCAGGACAGAATAACCGCTGACCTCATTATTCAGAGAGAGTTTCGTCACTCTGGAAAGCGGTAACAAAGGAGACAGGTAGTTTCCCCCGTATCATCAACCGTCGTAAGGATAAACTCGACACGTGCGTGCGTACGTTCCAAAAGTATGCTGGGAGAAAGAGTTATCCTATTATCGCCGTCCATGTTGTCCGGAACGCGGAAGTTGCATTGGCCCACCATGGGAAGATACTTCCGGTTTTCTCCTTTCAGATCGTCGGACGTGAAAATCTCGGTTTTCTCCGTCAGCAGTCTCGGATCCGGAATCATATGCTCTTCCCGGATCTTTTTCAGTCCGGATTCACAATTGACCAATAAGATAAAATTATAATTACCACCCATCAGCTCCAGATCCAAGGCTATATTGGAGTCCCCCACATTTATTCCACTTATCTCTTTCATCTCGAAATGGTCAATGCCGGTTATACCTGCCAGCGGATTGACCGTTCCCTGGGGATAATAGAAAAGGACTTTCTCCGGAGAGGTCCCGATGTTCTTATAAGCGAAGAGTAGGACATGTTTGACGGTTTTCTCGTATTCCTCCGCACCGATATAGTTCTCTTTCCATTCTCCGGATAAACGTGCAGGAACTCCTACCGTCCGGGAAGTACCTCCCCCTCTATTCATTTCCGCCACGATCCGGATAGGAATACCCGGAGCGGCCTCTTCCATCTCTTCCACATCAGACGAGCATCCGGTCAACTGTACAATCGCCAAGCAAGCCACCGTCAACAACCTTATCACAGTTCCGTATTTCATTGTCTATCGTTTTTTGTTAATAATCTCAATTCCTTTCTAATATTACACGAATCATTTATTTTAAACTAGCCTGACATGATATCAGTTTTCCAATTCTATGGGGCGGGAAACGACATTCCAATCCAGAACAGTCGCTTGTATCAGCATCCATGTTTCCTTTTCGTACTTGAGTTTCAAGGTTATGGGAAAATCATGGTCACATTCCAGACTATACGGCGGTTCGCCCGCATCTCCCCGGAACATGAGGATGTCATCAACCAGATTAGCGGTATAAAGAATCTCCCCGGTTGTCTTGTCAATCAGAGATACGAATGCATTTCTTCCCTCTTCCAGTTTCATCAGCGTGAAATCCGCTTTCAATGCCCCTTCAGCGTCACGTACGGCTTCGGTCGCGTATTCAAAACGTTCGCAAAGGGCGATCCGGCCATTGAAATCATACACACCGTTGTCATCTTCTATCCTGATGACGAATTCCTCGTCTATGGGGAAAGGGGAACCTATGGAACTGATTGTGAAGTGTACCCGGTATGTCAATTCCTGCATATTGAAAGCCACCCGTTCATACACGCTTCCCATATTCTTCCGGTTCTCCAGTGATATGGAGGCGAGACCGACATACAAAGGCCCGGGGGCTGAGGAAATCCGTCCGTTTTTCAACCGCAGTGACACTTGCATTTCCTGTCTGGTAGTAACGCCTTCCCGAAAATCTGAAAAATCATAGGCCTCCAGGTCACTGCCACCCCATGCAACAAACGTGAGTTTCCCCGTATACCGCAATGTGGCGGACAAAGAATAATCTGCCGAAAGGACTGCCTTCTTGTCAGAAAATTCGCCCACCAGCAGATCTTCATCATCAAAGACAAATACCCGGACTTCTCTGATATCTGACGGATAGCCAGGAAATTGTTCGCAAGGGGTCTGTCTATAGAACTGGAAATAAACACCTTGCGGACAACTACCCAAGTCATCAAATACCGCAGAATTACATCCTATAAGACAGTAAACCAGCAACATGATAAATGCGATGTAATGTACACTTCTGATTCTCATTTGATATAGTTTATGTTGGGGTTATTTAACAGTTTGAAACCAAACTGTTTGTTGATTGGAGAAAGAAGAGGAAAAAATTCCTCTTCCTCTCTACAGCTATGTAAGAAATTATAGGCTGAATTTATCAGCAATCTAATACTAAAATTACTCCAGAACGACATCACGTGAAACGAGGTTCCATTGGAGTACCTTGGCCTCGACACGCATATAGGTTTCTTCTTTCTCGATATCCGGATTTTCAGGATTTGTCGGTTCAGTAGGATCTGTCGGTTTCGGCAGATATGGGTCTTTGGGATCGGAAGGATCCCATGGCATACCCAATCCTTGGAAAGCCTTGATTGTCAACAGATAGGTGTTGTTACGGCGTGTGTCAGCGTTCACAATCGATTTTCCATCAGCTGTAACAGTCTGACGGTTCCACAACGCACGGTATGCACATTTTCCGTTCGTATAGGTATAAGCTTTTTGATTTGGGCTCAACTGACTTTTCTGCGCGGCTTCCTTGCTGGCATAGATAAGTCCATCACCTTCTCCCCGATAGAATGTTGTTCCTTTTGTATAGTTATTCATTTTAACCAATGTTTTTCCATCATTATCAAGCTCCCATACTTCATTAGGGATATAAGTTGCATAAACCTTGGCATAAGGTAGACGATAGTAACCGTAATTTTTATTTTCAGCTGTAAGTGCTTCCTTTTTTACAGAATTTTCAAAAAAATAAATACCTGCTACATTTTTAGCGATATTAACATTTTCTGCAACGTTTTTAGCTGCATACATGCCAAGATCTTTCGCTGTTGAAGTCTCTTCCGGCAAGAGATTCCCTAGACGGATCAAATAATCCTTAGCTGAACCTTCCGGTTCTTTGGCCGCCTCAAAATCGGTATATCCATCAATGGCTGATGCAAAGGCCTCGTAAAGACCGTCGGTATCTCCAATTGTACGCTTTCCCGCATGGTTACGGAAAAGATATGTCTTTGCGGCACCGTTGATGGCAGTATACGTGATGTCGGCAAGATCAACCTTTCCTTTTCCATCCGCGGTTGTTTCTTTCAATGCGGCATCCTTCGCAACCAGTCCTTGTGCCACGATACGCTCCACATCAAAGGAGAATACATTTTGAGCCTCACTTGTACCCGTTTTGGCAGCATCCTCGGTAATGCTGGGAACAATAGTTTTCTGCTCGGCTCTCGAAGTCATGACAAACTTGTTGTCTGTGGCAAGAGCAGCAATATCTTTTACTGCGGTAGCTGTACTACCATATGTCTGATCCGCAGCTGTTGCAATATCGGCGGAAAGGGTACCCTTGTTAAACAACAGTGCCATGGATTGAGGACCGGGATTCGTCTTCCATGGAGCAACCTTGAATGTACCGGCTGTTTGCGTTTCCCAAAATTTGCCTGTTTCATCAGCTACCGTTCCTAACATCCATGTTTGAGGCAGGACATTTGAGAGAAGCTGTAATTCCGTAAGCTTACTCTCTTCCGTTCTTCCTCCATAATCTTCCTGATTGTCATTCACCGCTCTGGTTGAAACATCCTTCATAGCGGAAATATACATTCCTGCAAATGTTGTTCCCTCGCCCGGATTGTTTACCTGAGGGACATCCTCATTATTACAAGCTGTCATGCCCAGACTTAAGGCTGCAACTCCCACTAAAAATAAATTGTTTACTTTCATAACTTAAACTGTTTAGTAAATAAATAATTTAATTATTAATACATTAAATGCTTGCTATTTATCCGTTAATCCTGTCATGGAAAGTCCAGGAGTTTTCATTCCCGGGGCTCCATGTCTTTTTTCAGTAATTCCTCCGCCTTCCGCCAGTCTCCTTTCATACTATGGGCAATTGCCATAGGATAAACAGAACGGCTGTCACTCTTTACTGTGTCTAATATCATCAGAGCCTTATCCGCATCCTTTTCATACTTTAAAAGCGCATTGGCATAGTTGAGTGCCGCCAGCGGATCAAGTGCAAACTGTTCATAAGCCTTCTTGTATATGTTTACCGGATTTTTTCCCTGTTCGGCATACTGTTGCGCCAGCCTGTACATCTCATACTGGCTCAGGCATCCGGGAACGGTAATAAACATTTCCTCCAATTCGTCATCCGTATAGGGACGAACATCAAATCCCATGCGAAAAACGGTACGGCGCAAAGTGGGATAAACTGTGGAAAGCAACTCCGCATAAACCTTTCCCCCATCTAAAGAGCGTATAGCCGCTTCACGGGCCACATCCGTATGATGCCTATTAATAGCGGATAAAATTTCATCCTTATATGCCAAAGAAGATACATTTATAATATTTTCCAAGCCTTTCCAGTCTTCACCCACCCCTTCTATTTCGTATATGGAGGCTTTCTCGAGCTGCGGGTACTTACTCAGTACATAATAAGAAAGCGTATGAGTACGACGTTCCGCCAAATGTTTATTATAACTAAACTCACCTTCCGGAGAAGCGTATCCCATGATATGTACCTCACGAAGCCTAGCCCCTTTGATCCGAAGCCCTTTGGATACAAAATCATCCAGACGGGCTAATTCTTCCTGATTTTTACCAAATCCAAGAAGAAGTTCATGCTGTGCGGATTTGAAAGTGACCTTACAGTCAAATTCTTCTTCATAACATTTTATCTCCACCTTTTCCGGAGTATAAAAAATGTATTTATAGTCTTCCGGGCCAAAAAGGTCTATCCCGGTTACCGGTATATTCAACTGGCTCACACCTTTACCGCACTCGGAACATCCATACACCTCTTCACGAAGAAAAAGATGGCCGGAAGCCATCCAACGTTCAAAAGGCAATGTTTCCCTGACGGAGATTCCAGACTCCCTCAAATCTCTGGAACTGCGAATATCCTTCACAGGAAGTAATGTACCCGGGTTACCACCCAGTCTTTCCTTACGGGCAACAACCTTGTATCTTTTCTTTCCGGAAATACACAAAGGCGAGAAAGCAGTCCTGATATTGCCGTCAGAAGAAACCAGAGAAGGATAGATATAAACAATTTCCTGTGTCCTCAACCGATTGATGGATTCTACTATATTGAAAGAAACGGTAAACATTTTCCCTTCCGGGCTACGTCCGGTTTTCACATCTGTATATTCCAAACGGGGATTCCCCTTTCTGACAACCTTATCCTCCACCTGTCCTACCACTGGCAAACAGTATACATACCCCAGCACAGAGAGTATTCCTATATAATATTGTATTGGTTTCATTGATTCTGTTTTTAATGTTTATATATGCAAAGCATCATTTATTTAATTATATAGATAATCGAAACGGCAAGCTTTGTAGGTCCCAGATAATCAGCTTTCCCCTTACTATCTTTCTTCCCACAAGAAGTACATCTGAACCTGTCATATTTAACACGCGCATAGCCCAGTCCTAAGGATGCCTCTACACTGAATCTGCTGGACAGTATCCAATGGTAGCCCGTACTGATACCCCCACCGTAAAAATACCCTTCATAACGGTAATCTTTCATTTCTTTGGAGTGGTTTTGAATGATAAAAGGAATATTTATGCCTCCTACATTCATCTGTCCTCCGTGGGCATGAAGACCAAGAAACCAGCCGTTGAATGTTTCACAGGTCCAATATCTTATCTCCGGCTGTACAAGCCAATGGCTCCACTTCCTTGTTTTGTAACCGCCTGCGGTAGCATCACTTTCATAAAAGAAGAAATTCATACCCACTTGGGTATCCAAAGTCCATTTCTTCCCTAGGGAGAGCTCCACAGAAAGATTGGGTGTCAGCAGGGCGTCATAGACAAGGTTGTTTTTTAGCACAACCTTCTGTGAGAAAGCCTGCAGGCTGAACAGCAGAAAGAAAAAAAAGCATGTTTTTTTCATATTGTCGCCGATTATTTTATTAAGTAAAAATACTTGTTTTATGATGTTTATTTTGATAGTGCAAAGTTAGAAACATACAATTGTATTTTTATTACGTGCACTGGACATAGAATTACGTAAAACAGTCTTTTTATTTATACAAGGCAACCGGGTAGATGTTCTTTTTTAATATTATCATCAATTCGAAAGGAAGTTGTCATTCCGCATTGCGAAGAAAAGGAACTTGAGAGTAAATCTAAATCTTTCTAAATGTCTTTTACTATCTCAATTATTGGGTGTATATTTAGGTGTAGAATTTCAAACGCAGCCAATTATGAATATCAAGCGTAACATCATTTTGGCATTGGAGAATCGGAAAAAGAACGTGTGCCAATCGTAGAGAACGTACCTATATCCGTATGTGTGTCATCTTTGCCAGCCACGCCCCAGTTTACAACGGGCTACCGGATTGACAGAGCCAAATGAGATACAGACAAGCAACGGGTAAAGAACGGATCCACCAAGAAGCTAAAGCAAAGCGCATCAGAAACCAATACGAATTTGCTGATATATGATACTGAAATTCAGACTATTTCCAAGGAAATTGAGGTACAGAAAGCCATGCCAACTCCCCAACAGCTAAAAGATGCTTCAACATGAAAATGAAAGATACCAATGAAAAACAGCCGGAAAAAACCGACCAGCAGAGCTATACGGACAGCCAACCGGAAACAGAAACGGATGCAACAACAGCCAAACTACCCGAATATTTCAGCATGAAACTGCTTCCCCTCATTCATGAAGTTTATGCAGGGGAAAACTATCAGATGCAACGGAAAATCTATTTCGAAGAGCATAGACGAAGATTTGAAACAAAGAATGATACATTCAAAATTAAGCAAAATCCGGTTCATGAGAACACATTGGTGCTGACCATAAACCGACAGCTGATAGGTGAATGGTTAAAGGAACAATGAGAGAAGTTACAGTAAAATCTGCGTAACTCGGTGCAGAGAGAGCAAAAATCCAGAGGATTCAGAATGTAATCTGATAGTATTTGATTGGATTTCAATAAATTTGACTATTTTTGCAAGTGGACGGAAGAAATTCTGTTCAAAACATAAGAAAAAGGAAGAAACGTTATGTTTATCTTGTAGGTGAAAACGTAGGAAATTTTCAGACTGATGCAAGAGATAGCATAGTGGTTCTCAAGCATATATAGTGGACTGTTATTGTTACATCTGCATCAAAGGTTTCCTACGACTTTCACTCAGACGTGGCATTGTTGATTCACGTTTTTTCATTACAAATTTAACACCCAACAGAGTCAATGGGAAAGTATACCAATATGAATAAACTTATAATTCCGTTTCTGTCAATTATGTCTCTGTTTGTTGTAGCCTGCAATGATGACGACAACAAAAGTGAGCCAATTATTCCGTTCAGTCTTGAAAAAAACTATTATGAAACACGATTAGAACGTGGTGCTACGTCCATTTCAGTCACAAACGGTAGTGGTGATATTAGTTTGGCAATAGAAGATGAAGATATACTGAAAGCTATTTATTCAAAATACAACGATAAGGAGGATAACAGAAAAGGACACATCAATTTGTATGGTTTGCAAAAGGGTCGACAATGCTGACCATTACAGATAATATTACAAAGGATGTGGAAACTGTTGAAGTGAAAGTGACAGATTGTTATCTTGCATACGTGATCAATGCCAGCAACCATCCGGTATTGCCGGCAGGCACCACACTCTTTTTAGTGAACAATCAAGCGCAGGACTACTATCTGTTCGACCAAGACAACACATATAACAAGCCTATACTAAAAGACAACGGTTACGAGTTTTTCATCAAGCTGGATGCTGGCACAGGGACGGCACCCACCAACTACGCTATTCCAAACTTACGCTTATACAAGCACAATCCCGCCGATGCCGCAACCACTACATCGGAGTTCTATGATTTCCAGATAGAAATGTATGGCGAAGATGCCAGTTCTTCATACGTGTTAAAAATCATCCAAGCCTATTTAGATGTGGATTGGGAGGAACTTATAAGCAATGCTCTGACCAAATCACCTGCTCCCATAGATATGACAATGATAATGACTGTACCCGATACAGACTATCGAATTAGAGGAATTTTAAGCACTGTATCCATTCCAGAACACATATTGGATTGATACATTGCTGCGGTCAGGCAATTAAACTGATATAAAAGCAAACGAAAAGAGAATGAATTGATTGTTCTTTTCGTTTGCTTTGTTTTATTCAGGAACTTTTTTTCTGAGCAAAGATACGCTTCATCTTAAACAAACACCCAGTTTTACTATATTAAATGCAAAACTAGGTGCTTATTTTATAATCTATTGATTATCAGTATTTAATAAAAAAACTGATAAGTCGAATCGTCATCTTGCAGCGCGTAAAGTTCAAAGGCAGGCTCTATTCGAAGGAACACAAGGAGAGGTTCAGGACGGAGCACTCAACGGAAACCGTAGAAGAAACCCACAAGAGAAAGATAAATACCGGCTGTGTATTAACAGTATGCCCATACTTGAATAGTTCAGAATGAAATTTCAGGAACTTAAAGAAATGCCGATTGTAAGCCACACCCAAAAAGAAGAGAACAGACCGAAGAGGGGATTAAGATTATAATACACAAAAAATGAGAAAATAAGAATGGCTTTTACAGAGTTTATTTGATTAATTTTCATACTTTTGCATCGGATTGAGCAAAACTCTTTCCAAGACATATTACTAAAAACAAACGTATGAAGAAAATTTGTGATGTGAAAAAGTTACTGCTATTTCTATACTGTACAATAGCAACATCTTTAGTTTCAGCACAAGATACCATCCAAGAACCTATACCTGTACTTACATTAGGGACTTTCCACTTTGATTTTCCTAATTTGGATAGGATACAATTTAATAACAATGAAATCATTGATATATCTGAGCCAAAGTATCAAGCTGAAATTGAAGAATTAGTTAATGCATTGTCTGAATTTTCTCCCACTATTATTGTAATAGAACGCCCTGTAGAAATGCAGAATAAAATAGACTCTCTGTTTCGATTATATCAAACAGGGAAATATATTTTACAGCGAGGAGAGTATGAGCAAATAGGTTTCCGCCTAGCTAAAAAGTGGGAATCAACAAAATTTACTGTGTTGACGAATGGGGAAAACATTATAAAAATATTGAAGAATTATTGAAGGATGAAAATAGTGAAAGCTATATTCGCTTTGAGGATAGTTTTATTCATCATTCAGACTCTACCAAGGGGTATTATCCCAAACCTGTGTTTCAAAAACAAGGAATAATATCCGAATTAATCTTACTTAATAAGCCAGAAAATATTCGGCGAAGTTTAGGAAACTATTTAATAGGGCATTTTAAATATGAAACCAATGTTTACGATTTTATTGGAGTTGATTTTGAAACAGGACGCTGGTTTAACCGAAACCTACGCATATTCAGAAATATACAAAGAATTACAACCAAGCCTAAGGATAGGATTCTTGTAATTTTTGGAGCGGGTCATATGAATATCTTGAATTACCTTTTTGAATGTTCTCCAGAATACAGTTTGCAGGAAATATATGAGTATTTAAGTTTCGAACCCCGGATACCCTTTTGGGGTATACACGCTTTCCAGGCGTGCCTCTTCAACCACTCGAGCACCTCTCCTTTTTTCGGAGTGCAAAAATAGAACAAATTTTCAAAACCAGCAAATATTTGAGTCCACAATCTATCTATTCATTCCAAGAGATACATCTATAAATCGTGATTACGCATCCGATACTCCGCCAATTCCTCATACTTAGTACCCGGACGGCCGTAATTACAATACGGATAAATGGAAATACCACCGCGCGGAGTAAAAATGCCCGTCACCTCAATATATTTAGGATCCATCAGCTTAATCAAATCTTTCATGATGATATTCACGCAATCTTCATGAAAATCGCCATGATTACGGAAACTAAACAAATACAGCTTCAAGCTCTTGCTCTCCACCATTTTCACATCAGGCAGGTAGGAGATACGGATTTCCGCAAAATCGGGCTGTCCTGTAATAGGACACAAACTGGTAAATTCGGGACAGTTAAAACGTACCCAATAGTCGTTTCCGGGATGTTTGTTCACAAAGGACTCCAACACTTCGGGAGCATAATCTTGCCTGTACTCGGTCTTCGACCCGAGAAGGGTCAATTCATCTTTTCTTTCCATTAAAATCTGTTTTTTTCATATTCATGTTTTCTCTTTCATACCTTGGAATAGAAATTCTCTCCCTGCCAAGTACATCGTTTCACTAAAGTGATGAAACTGTACCACTTGAGTGATGAAACTTCTTCACTTCAGTGATAAAACTTGCTCACTAAAGTGAAACGATATACCCGGCAAGAAAGGAACACCTTTCATACAAAGAGAAAACACCTTCGTTTATCCTATCGTTTCTCTCTTTCCGCCTTTATCTCCAGATACTTTTCCAATCCTTCACGACGGAGCTTACAGGCCGGGCAATGACCGCAGCCATCCCCCTGTACGCCATTATAGCAAGTCAGCGTTTCATGCCGGATCAAATCGAGCACGCCCAATTCGTCCGCCAACGCCCATGTTTCCGCTTTATCAATCCACATCAACGGAGTGTGAAGCACGAACCGCTCGTCCATGGCAAGGTTCAATGTCACATTCAGCGACTTGATAAAAGCATCCCGGCAATCGGGATAACCGCTGAAGTCTGTCTGCGACACACCGGTCACGATATGATTGATTCCCAATTCGCGTGCATAGACAGCCGCAATGCTCAGAAAGAACAAATTCCGCCCCGGCACAAACGTATTAGGGAAACTATCGGCAGGCTTCACCTCATCCATCGTTATCGTAGTATCTGTCAGCGAATTTTTACCCAGGTTGCCTATAAAGGAAACATCCATCGCTTTAAACTCCACCCCTGCCTTTCCGGCAATAACACGGGCCAGCTCCACTTCCTTCACATGCTTTTGTCCATAGATAAAGCTTAAAGCATACACTTTGCGGAAATGTTTTTTTGCCCAAAACAGGCAAGTGGTTGAGTCCTGCCCTCCGCTGAACACAACCAATGCGTCACTTTTATTCATTGTTGACAATTTTTCAATTTACTAATACGCCAATGTGCCAATTGCCGCGCTATGTGGATATGCTGCGCCATATACCGTATGGTAATTGGCTAACCGGCACACTGACACATCAGCACCTTATTAAAGTTCTTTGATTTTCAATACATTGTATGAGATATGCTCATCAAAGACATCACTGCCATCCACCTTCTTGATGTAATTTACCACACGGATGGTAACGGGCAGGATAATAATTTCATAGAGTGTCTTGAGCACTGCCTGAATAACCATCATCTTTATCAGTTCACCGGCAGGCATCAAACCTCCAAAGGCAACAGGAAAGAAAATCATGGAATCGGCACTCTCACCCACCAAAGTAGAAGTGATGGCACGAAGTGAAAAGTTCTTTCCTCCCGAAGCCAGCTTCATTTTACTCATGACATAGGCATTGAGAAAAGAGCCGACCAAGAAAGCGGTCAGACTGGCTACAGCGATGCGGGGCGCCATGCCGAAAACGAAGTTGAAGCCATCCTCTCCTTCCCAAAACGGAGCTGCGGGCATCAGAATGGCAAGCTGCGCCAAAGCTACCACCATGAAATTCATGGCAAAGCCCATCCAGATGATAAGACGTGCCTTGCGGAAGCCCCATACTTCGGCTATACAATCATTGATAATGTAAGAGATAGGAAATACAACCAGTCCGGCAGTTGCCGTAATTTTCCAGATCTGGACAACTTTGGTTTCCAATAAATTTGCTGCGACAAGACATACACAAAACAGTATGCCAAGCAACATGAACGATACAGATACAGTATTATTATTCTTCATTTCTCCTGTTTTTTACGTGGTGTTCTAGAATACACGACCGCTATTCACGGCATCATACGTCTATTTTTTAATTCGGGGTGCAAAGATAGAAATTATTTCCGAGTTAACCGGATATAACTGCATTAAATATTCTTATCAAGAAGAAACAGCCTCATCAAACAATTACCTTTTCTATAGCCAAACAGTATGGAACAGTGAAAGATGAAGCGTCACAAACAGGTGGGTATCAGTGAAAACGATTTTAGGGGCAGATTGAATCCACCCCTAAAAGACAGGATAAAAAATCCTTTATTCAAACAAAGCAATCGTCTTCTTTATAATTTCGATACACTCCTTTAATTGTTCCTCTGTAATCACCAATGGCGGAGCAAAACGAATAATATTCGTATGTGTCGGTTTGGCCAGCAAACCGTTTTCGGCCAATTTCAAGCAAATCTCCCACGCCAAATCCTTCGTTTCATCATTATTGATTATCAACGCATTCAGCAATCCCTTGCCCCGGACCAAAGAAGCCACACGAGATGTTTCACACAGTTTTCTCATCTCTTCCCGGAATATCAGTCCCAGCCTGTATGCCCTGTCCGCCAACTGTTCGTCCCGTACCACCTCCAGTGCCGTAACAGCCACTGCCGCAGCAATAGGATTTCCGCCAAAAGTGGAACCATGTTGTCCCGGACGGATAACATCCATCACTTCATTGCATGATAATACCGCAGAAACAGGACAGGCCCCACCCGATAAAGCCTTTCCCAAAATCAAGATATCCGGATGAACATTCTCATAGTCACAAGCCAGCAATTTACCTGTACGGGCAATGCCGGTCTGCACTTCATCGGCTATAAAAAGTACATTGTGGGCACGGCACAAGTCGTAACATTTTTTCAAATATCCCTCATCGGGTACATAAGCACCTGCCTCTCCCTGAATGGGCTCAACCAGGAATCCGGCCACATGAGGATGTTCGTCCAGCACTTTCGCCAATGCTTCGGCATCATTGTAGGGAATCACGACAAAGCCGGGGGTAAAAGGTCCGTAGTTATTGTAAGCGTCCGGATCAATGGAGAAAGAAACGATAGTGGTAGTACGCCCATGAAAATTATTCCGGCATACAACGATTTCCGCCGTATCCTTGGGAAGCTTTTTTACTTCATACGCCCATTTGCGGCAAAGCTTCAATGCGGTTTCTACTGCCTCGGCTCCCGTATTCATCGGTAAAACCTTGTCATATCCGAAATAACGGGTGACAAATTCTTCATACCGTCCCAACTGGCTGTTATAAAAAGCGCGTGAAGTCAAAGTCAGCTTTCGCGCCTGTTTTACCAACGTATCGATAATACGCGGATGACAATGTCCTTGGTTCACTGCCGAATAAGCGGAAAGGAAATCATAATATTTCTTTCCTTCCACATCCCATACAAACACACCTTCTCCTTTATCCAATACCACAGGAACAGGATGATAATTGTGTGCTCCATGTTTGTTCTCAAGCTCCATCAATTGAGCTGCCGATAATTTTGCATCCATAAGCTTTTTATTATTTAATGTTTTTCTTTCTTCAAGAATATTTCCGCCATCATGCAACGGGCACTTCCTCCTCCCAGCGTTTCAATGGTAGGGATGGGCATAGGAAGCAACGCGTTATACTTAGACAGCCGTTGTAACTGGCCTTCATCCAACGAATCGTAAGCACTTTGAGACATCACTAGAAACAATGCGCCTTTCCCGTTCTCCACCTGAAGCATATTTCCGGCAAAGTGATGCATCTGTTCCTCGGAGATGGCAATGATTTCTTTCCCTGTCTGCCGCAAGACGTGACAAACCTGCTCACGCTCTTCCACGTCGTCGATGCTGTCCAGACAAACGACCGCATAATCTGTCGCCACACACATCATGACATTGGTATGATAAATGGGCAGACGTTGTCCGTTTACAGTCTGATAAGCATGAAAGGACACCGGAATAAAATTCTGCTCCTTGCAGAACCGACCCAATAAAGCTTCGTCCACCCGTTGCGACAAAGCCGCGTATGCATAACGGTTCACCCGGTCCAGAATGATTCCCCCGGTCCCCTCCAGGAACCGGTTTTCTTCTTCAAAACCTGTATAATCTACCTTCCGACGGATGCTGAACCCCTCCGACTCTATCCGCTGCAAGATATCCGCCCGTCTTTCCGCCCTGCGGTTTTCCGCAAACATAGGATACAGCACCACCGTTCCGTCGTCGTGAAAGGACACCCAGTTGTTCGGAAATATGGAATCCGGAGTATGAGGTATCGGGGTATCCTGCACCGCTATTACCTCTATGCCGTTTGCACGCAACTTATCCACCATGCCCCGAAATTCCTTCAAGGCACAAGCTTGTACTGTTTCACCTGCCGCAACTGTCCGCTGCTGGAAATAATTGTTGGCCGCTGTTTCTTCATTGAACCCGAAGGCCACGGGTTCCACCATCAAAATGTGGTTTGTTGTTTGTTTAGTCATTTTCTCGGATTAATGGTAAGGTGGAGCAGCGCAACAGTCCGCCCATCTTAGATATTTCATAATAAGGTACACGCTCTACCGTCATTCCCCATACCTCTTCCATAAAGGTATTCAGGCGGATAAAGTTCCTTTCAGAAACCACCACCTCAGGAGAGATGGAAAAGACATTCGTATTCATATAGTACATCTCTTCCCGCGTTATTTCAAATACATTCTCCCTGCCGAACAAATCGAGCAGAGTATGATAATCCTGAGGATACATAAATCCGTCCTTATAAATAATCGCATGCCCTTTCCCTACCGGCATAAAGGTACAATCCAGATGCAGAATCCCCGCACGTGGATCTGTATTATGTTTTTTCAGCTCCAAGGGGATGAATATCTTCCCCGGACAGATTTCTTTCAGAAAGGAAAAAGCATACCGGTTGGTACGTGCCGTCTTCATCTGCGGGTAATCGGGCTGGGTATAAAGGCCTACAAACACTATATTATTGTAAAGCACCACATCACCTCCCTCTACGTGCGCCTTTTCGGGAAGGTTGAAAATCTTGTTATAAGCTATCTGATTATAGACCACTTCGTAGGCTTCCTTCTCATCCTCCCGGTTGGGGATGATGTTGGAAACAATAATCTTGTCGTCAATCACAAACCCCACATCACGGGCAAACACCTGATTACAATTCTCCAGTGTCCACGGGCGATAGACCTGTACCCCATATTTCAACAATACGCTTTCAAAGCATCTCATCTCTTTGAAAATATCTTCTTCATGGGGGTATATGTTATGCAATACGGACTCGTATGACTTGGCGTCATAAGTTTCTTCCAGCGTGGGGACCTTCCCTATGGAACCGGGTTGTCCAAGCACCACAGCTTTCAATGTAGAAGTTTCATTCTTTACGTTAAGCTGCATAAATCTAATATATTTATGCAAATATAAGAAGTTTACTCAACTAAACAAATGAATTGCCCGAATAATTCTACCCTATTGATTTATCAATTATATTTGTAACCGAAAAAAGAAGGTAAGATGAAAAAACAAGAACTTTATAACAAGGTGATCGCTTATTTTCAAGAAGCGATGCCTGTTGCCGAAACCGAACTTCATTACAATAACCCATTCGAGTTATTGATAGCTGTTATCCTGAGTGCACAATGCACGGACAAACGGGTAAATATGATCACCCCTCCTCTTTACCGGGATTTCCCGACTCCTGAGGCATTGGCCGCTTCGACGCCGGAAGTGATTTATGAATACATACGGAGTGTAAGTTATCCCAACAACAAGGCAAAACACCTGGTGGGCATGGCGCAAATGCTGGTGAAAGATTTTCATAGCGAAGTACCGGGAACATTGGAAGAACTGGTCAAACTGCCGGGAGTGGGACGCAAGACAGCCAATGTCATCCAAAGTGTAGTATTCAATAAAGCGGCCATGGCGGTAGATACACATGTGTTCCGCGTGAGCCACCGCATCGGGCTGGTTCCTCAAACCTGCACCACACCGCTGGCTACCGAGAAATATCTGATGAAGTATATTCCGAAGGAGATTGTGCCCACCGCACATCATTGGCTTATTTTACACGGAAGATATGTTTGTGTGGCACGGACACCGAAATGTTCGGAATGCGGGTTGAACGGATTGTGCCGGTATTCGTTGAAGCCGGCTTTATAAACAAATTTTCATTCCATCGTATGCAAAATGCACATGCGGCGGCAATAACCGTTCAGCATCAGCATGTAATCCTATATGATGACTCATGTGAATAAAATAGGTTTCCCCGGCTCCTATTCTTTGTGCATTGTCCAAAGCCTCCTTCAAATTCTGGTGGGTATGGTGAGGCTGAGGACGCAATGCATTCATTACCAACACATCCAGTCCTTGCAGCAAATCATATTCAGCCCCAGGCATCGTCAACATATCGGTAATCCATGCCATCCGGCCGATACGGTATCCCAAAATGGGCAATTTGCCATGCATTACCCGAAGAGGTGTCACTTCTACTTTGTTTCCTTCGGGATTGCCGATAATAAAAGGAGAACCGGGAACAATTTCCTCTAATGTAATACGGGGAACTCCCGGATAAAGATGTTCGGCAAAACAATAAGGAATACGCTGGCGTAAACGCTCTGCTGTATATTGTTCGGCATAAACCGGCACATCACGAAAACGACAGAAAGGACGCAAATCATCCAAGCCTCCTACATGGTCATAGTGTTCATGAGTAATCAAAACACCGTCCAACGGTTTGAAATCGTTCAACCGTATCATCTGTTCACGGAAATCGGGACCGCAATCTATCAGAATCCGGAGCCCTTCCGTTTCTATCAGTCCCGAACAACGCAAACGGTTGTCCCGGGGATCGCTGCTGGTACATACCAGACATTTGCACCCTATTTCGGGTACTCCCGTAGACGTTCCGCTGCCTAGTATTGTAATCTTCATATTATACTTTATATAAAATTCACTTCGGGAGAGATAGCTACCCCGAACTTTTGAAGCACAGACTCCTGTATCCGTCTGGCAAGAGCAATCACTTCATCTCCCGTAGCGCCTCCACAGTTCACCAAGACCAACGCCTGTTTAGAATGAACACCCGCGCGCCCTATTTGTTTGCCTTTCCAGCCGCAACGGTCTATCATCCATGCAGCAGGAATCTTCACCCGATTGCCATCCACTTCATAATGTGGCATATCAGGATACTGTTGCTGTACTATTTCAAACTGCCTGCGTGGAACAATCGGATTCATAAAGAAACTTCCGGCATTTCCCTGCACCCGGGGATCGGGCAACTTGGCTTCACGCACGGCAATAATCACCTTCCTTACATTCTCCAATGCCACCTCACCTCCTCGCTTTTCCAATTCGCCACGCACATTTCCATACTCCAGATTAAAAACCGGCTGTTTACTTAAACGATAAGTGACGTAAGTCACTATATATTTACCTTTCAAATCTTTCTTGAAAATGCTTTCACGATAAGCATAACGGCATTCCTCTTTGGTAAAAATCCGTTTCCTGCCGGTTTCCACCTCGACGGTTTCCACACTTACAATCAAATCTTTTGCCTCAACACCATACGCACCGATATTCTGAACGGCAGAAGCACCCACTTCACCGGGAATCAATGACAGATTTTCAGCACCATACCAACTGTTCTTCACGGTATATGCCACAAAATCATCCCACACCTCACCGGCTCCTGCCCTTACCTCTATTTCCTGTTCGTTTTCAGCAACCACCTCATACCCCCGGATAGCCGAATGCAGGACAGTTCCCGCATAATCACCTTTAAAAAGCAGATTGCTTCCTCCGCCAATATGCAACCAGTTACCGGCCATCAGGTTTTTTATCCGACAAGATGGATTGCAGCTCTGTCACCGATTCATATTCCACAAACAAAGATGCCTTCACATCCATACCAAATGTATTATGAGGCAACAGAGAGTAGTCTTTTATTTCCTTCATTTACAATCAAATCAATCGCTCAGATCCTCAAACTGCATCAGTTTCCACAGACCGTGCCGCCGTTCAAAATAGAGCGTATTATTAAATCCATTGCCAAAACCTTTCATTTCAATCACTTTCGTATTGGAATGCACATTCTCGTTCTGGCCATAGTTCACATTAGTCAGATTCTCACGAGGCAACACAGGCTGGAATGCGAACCATTGTCCGGCCTCCAAAGTCGTTTCCAGTATCTGAAACTCGTCTTCGGGATCAGCAGTCACAAACTTCAACGGTTCGTGCAAACGTGACAACTGGAAAACCGAATCATTGGCAAAACGTTCATAAAACTCAAAGAAGTCCTCCTTACCGGTATCCTCTCTCGGCATATCCGCGAAATCTATGGCTTCCAGTTTCCACAGCCCCTTCAGACGCTCAAAATAGTACCGCTTGATTTTTCCCTTCTTCAAGTAAATCCATTCTATCTTGACACTGGTAAGCCCCGTATCTTTCTCCATTTCCATATCTTCCGCCTTATCGAACAGAACTGTATAGGCATCTTGCCGGCTGAATAAAGGATCGTGTTTCCATTGGTCCTTTTCAATGTGCTCTTTCTTTTCCATTGTATAATACGGCAAAGGGAACACGATGCGTGACAATTGTAATTTTTCATCACTGGCAAAATTGTAGAAAAAGTCGGCAAAACTTTCGTCGGCCGTAGCGGGAACCATTGGTTCTTCCTCTACCGCAGCCATCGCTTCTGTTGTGTCCGGGGGTGCAGTCAGCGAATCAATCTCCTCAGTAAGCGTCTCGAAGGGGTCCATTTTCTTTTTCCACCTCCACAGGAGCTTATCAGCATAAGCAGACAAACTCCGATTATTAGTTTTCTCATTTTCTATATTTAGAAAAAATCGATGCAAAAATATCGTTTTTTTTAGTTTTCAGCAAAATATATGGGTTTAATTCGCTAACTTTGCGGTCATTAAAAAATAAAGAAGAAACTATGTTAGCTAAAATAGAACAATTACTTCAGGAAATTGAAGGCTTGCAAGCAGCCAATGCGGAAGAATTGGAAGCCTTGCGCATTAAATATCTTAGCAAAAAAGGAGCGATTAATGAGTTGATGGCAGACTTCCGCAACGTACCTGCCGAGCAGAAAAAAGAGGTGGGTATGAAACTGAACGAGCTGAAGAACAAGGCTCAGGAGCGTATCGCCTCATTGAAAGAAGCTTTCGAAACCCAAGATAACAGCGCAGCCGAAATGGATCTTACCCGTACGGCTTATCCTATCGAACTGGGAACACGTCACCCGCTGAGCATTGTAAAGAATGAAATCATTGATATATTCCATCGGCTGGGCTTCAGTATTGCCGACGGTCCCGAAATAGAAGACGACTTGCACGTATTCACTGCCATGAATTTTGCCGAAGACCATCCTGCACGTGATATGCAAGATACTTTCTTCATCGAAGCCAATCAGGAAGATGTGAAAAAGAACATCGTACTTCGCACTCACACCTCTTCCGTACAGGCAAGAGCTATGGAACATTCGCAACCTCCTATCCGCATCATCTGTCCGGGACGTGTATACCGCAATGAAGCGATCAGTTATCGTGCCCATGCATTCTTCCATCAAGTGGAAGCACTCTACATTGACAAGAATGTATCATTCACTGATTTGAAGCAGGTATTGCTGTTGTTTGCCAAAGAAATGTTCGGCGAAGATACTCAAATCCGTCTGCGTCCGTCCTATTTCCCGTTCACCGAACCAAGTGCCGAAATGGATATCAGTTGTAATATTTGCGGCGGAAAAGGTTGTCCGTTCTGTAAAGGCACAGGCTGGGTGGAAATTCTGGGATGTGGTATGGTGGATCCGAATGTATTGGAAGCCAACGGCATTGACAGCAAAGTTTACTCAGGCTATGCGCTAGGTATGGGTATTGAACGCATTACCAACTTGAAATATCGTGTAAACGACTTACGATTATTCTCTGAAAACGATACCCGCTTCCTGAAAGAATTCGAAGCAGCCAATTAATAATGTGTCAATGTGACCATGTGCTGATATGCCAATTGCCATGCGGAATAGAACGCGGTCAATTGGCATATTAACATATTGCCACATTAGCATATTGATACATTGACATATTAGCACATTATTGCTTATGAAGGACAAGCTGATTACCAAAAATTATATAGAAATACTGGCAGCCAATTTTCTATTATTCTTTGGATTCTGGTTACTGATGCCTGTATTGCCTTTCTATCTGGCAGAAGTTTTCGACGCCAACAAAACAACCATAGGGGCCGTACTTTCCTGTTACACCATTGCCGCCCTGTGCATACGCCCCTTTTCCGGCTATCTGTTAGATACATTTGCCCGCAAACCACTTTATCTGTTGGCTTATTTCACTTTTACCGCCATCTTCGGAGGATATCTCATTGCAGGAACACTAACCTTATTTATTTTATTCCGCATTATACACGGAGTATCATTCGGCATGGTGACAGTCAGCGGAAATACCATTGTCATTGATATCATGCCTTCTTCACGCCGTGGGGAAGGATTAGGATATTATGGGCTGGCAAACAATATAGCCATGTCCATCGGACCGATGACCGGACTCTTCCTGCATGATGCAGGAGCAGACTATACGCTTATCTTCTGTTGCTCATTAGGTTCCTGCCTGATAGGATTTCTATGCGCCTCATTGGTAAAGACCACCTACAAACCTCCTGTAAAACGAGAACCGATATCATTGGACCGCTTTATTTTGCTTAAAGGAATACCGGCAGGTTTCAGTCTGTTATTACTATCCATCCCTTATGGCATGACCACCAATTACGTTGCAATGTATGCCAAGCAAATAGGTATCCAGGCATCCACCGGTTTCTTCTTCACCTTCATGGCGTTAGGAATGGCAGTTTCCCGTCTTTTCTCCGGACGCCTGGTAGACCGGGGAATGGTTACTCAAGTTATTGAAGCCGGTCTGTATCTGGTCTGCTTCTGTTTCTTCGGTTTGAGTTCATGCGGATGGCTGACAACATGGAGTCTGCAATGGACCACTTATTTTCTGTTCACCATAGCTCTTTTACTAGGTATTGGGTTTGGAACCATGTTCCCGCCTATAACACGCTGTTTGTGAACTTGGCCCCCAACAACCAGCGTGGTACGGCAACCAGTACCTACTTGACTTCGTGGGATGTAGGTATAGGCGCCGGCATGTTATTGGGCGGATATATAGCAGAAATAGCCACCTTCAAGATGGCCTATCTATTCGGAGCCGCACTCACTGTTATTTCGTTATTTTATTTTAGAAGCAAAGTGGCTCCCCACTTCCACCGACATAAGTTGCGCTAATCCTTATATGTCAGTACCATGATATGGGAAAGCCGGTCGTTCACAACCGACAATTGGGTTGAAAGAATAAACGAATGGAATAAAGGAGCATTCTCCAACAGAAATGCCGGCAAATAAGGCTCGAAACGTTCCGGGTTGCGGGAAATCTTGTTCATGTCCGCCACAAGCATAAAGGCTGCATCACGTGAAAGATTGGCTACACATTCATTGAACAATGTCCTGCTATTTCTTTCGTATGCCTCTTCCATATAATTTGCCATGGAATCTTTATCAGCAGAAATAATCAAACTATCTTCCCTTATATCTGGAATATTCTTCAATTTTTCGGCCATCTGGTTCACACAGCCGCATGAATCAGGCATAAAAGTATCTCCGGTGAGGTACACCACATCACTGTTCATGTGAAAGTCAAACTCACTCCAACAGCCACTGTTATCCTGCAAGAAAGGCATAGACGGCGTACGTCCGTATAAAGTCAGGAAGTTATGCGTTTTCTTTTTCTGCATCGCTTTGGCAAACACGGGATCATTACTCAATGCTTTCTCTTCATCCTCACGCGCATCAATCACTTTCTCTATCAAACTCTTCTGATAACTCACCACATAGAATCCCGCCTCGCTATAGACAGCTAGAAAATCATTATTGCCCAATGGATAGACTGCTATAGTTTTTCCTCTGTATTTCTCTTTTTTAGGTGAAAAACTTCCCGGAGTTCTCTCTAACAACATATCTCCCAATGTTTCCTTATCATCAGCCCCCATACGGAAATATACCACCTGGTCACGCGGAGTACCCGGAGAATGGAAACTGACCACTACCCGGCTCATCTTACTGCTCAGACCATGAGCAGTGTTAGTGGTATATTCGTTCAAACCTCCCAACACATAATTAAACAAACCGGGAAACTGGAAATTACCCAGTTCTTCAGAATAGTTCAATTGAGGAAATTCATTCAGAAAATAATTAATATTATCACTCTCCAACACACCGATGCAATCAGCCGGTACAAGTGAGAAGAGATTGATCTCACGACTCTTATCCGTCAGGCTTAATTTAGCAAAGCCGTAAAAGCCCACAGCCGTACAAAACAATACCACTGATAGCACCATACCCAACTTGGCAACTGTCCGCAATCTCATACCCTACCTATATTTATATTTTTTTTGCAAATATAGCAAATTATTTAAGGAAACAAACAAAAATCTTCAAAATTCCACCTTCTTTCTTATTATCCGTAAATGGTTCCGGTAGAAAATTCCAACGCTCCCCATTTAATCATAGCGTTAAATAACCTAACAAAAGAATAAGAGGATAGTTCTTCCGGCCGGATATCTTTTTCTTTTATAATTCCGTTGTCAATCAATGCTGTACGGCAAGTTCCTCTCAACAAAGGTAATTTAGGTGTGAACCAATCCTTACCATCAAACAAGGCAATATTAGCTATGGAAGTATCGGTCAGCAGTCCGCGTCTGACAATTAAAATATCATCCCGTTCTCCACGGCAGGCAAAAAGCCGGTTTAAAGCTTCCCTGTCTGTACTTTTATAAGTATAATCTATATCATCCGAATAAACCAACTGCAAAGAATGTACCGGACGCATCTGATAGGCTTCATAACTAATTTCTTTTATTCCACCTCCATCATAAATCACCCTACATTTCATTCCGTTCATCTCCGGTGTCAATTTCAGGTATTCACCTAATTCTATGCCGGCACAGTCCGGCCAGAAATGATGAAGGGTATTGTTCAGTCTTTCATTATGATAAGACAAATTACACGCTTTTCCTTGTTCTATCCGTATAGTTTCAATAAATGGGTACATAAATCTTCTGTATCATTTCATTATATTCACTTTGTAAATCACTCTTTGAAGTAATTCCTCCCCCCGCCTTATAATAAAGATTCTCTCCTTCCTGTTCTAAAAAACGGATCATCACCGCACTGTCTAAAGTCCTGCCGTCACAATAACCCATTATGCCCGTATAAAATCCACGCTCATAATTTTCCGCTTCTTCAATAATATCCATCGTCTTGGATTTGGGCGCTCCGGTTATGGAACCGGCTGGTAACAAACGAAATATAATATCTCCTATATGCGATGGGTAATCATCGGGCAAGACACCACATATTTCGGAGCTTGTCTGAAAGATAGGTCCCTTATTGGTTTCAAGCCGGTCACAATAACGATAGCGGACAACTCTCACCTGTTCCGCCACCATACTCAAATCATTACGAATCAGATCTACAATGGTAGCATGTTCGGCAGTTTCCTTAGAATCATCCATCAACAGTTTTTCCGCATTAGGTAAGGTAGCGTCAATCGTTCCTTTCATGGGGAAAGATTTTATCTCGCCATCTTCTATACGAACAAAAATTTCGGGTGAGAAACAGACCAGTTTATCTTTCAACCAAAGTCTATAAAGCGCTTTGGAGTACCGGAACACATCCTCCAAAGTAAGATTAGTACTGACAGGAACCTTGCAAGTCAAATTAGCGAGATAGCTGTTACCTGCCAGAATATTCCGTTTTACGATTTCAAAAGCCTGCCGGTAGTCTGTCAAAGACATTGGAACAAAGTTCCAGTCTATCTGCCCACTGTAACTTTCTGTTACAGTATCCACATTTTTCACTCCATTAAAGTTATAACGGCAACGGGTAGAATCAATCCGACTTATTTCCTCTATCAAGGAACACTGCTGTTTATAATCTATAATAAAAAGGAAAGGCTTCCGGCTACCCGCCAGCTCATTCATACGTTTTATAGCTTCCGGTCTTTTATATTGTTGCATTTTTAGCTGTTAAATTATCTTGTAACAATCATTTTTCAAGGGGAACAAAGTTAAGAATTTAAAGTAAACTGTTATCTTAACATAGAGAAATTCTTTCTTTTACTTGTTTTATTCAATAAGAGATGTAAAGTCAGAACAATAATGCCAGTGACGGTAAAAAATTATGCCGGGAACATCTGTAAAGACAATCCCCGGCTTTTTAATATACTTCAGGTATCCTTCCTTAAAGAGAAAGCTGATTTTCTGAAAAAGGACATACCTTTCCCTACAAAAGAAAAGAAAATCAAGTTTTAAATGAAATGCTAATCACTTAACATCATAATAAATTATCAATTTTCAAACTATTTTTTCAAGAACTTCTCGGCACGTCCCGGAGAAAATAATTCCCACAATGAAGCCACTGTCCATCCCGGAGCAAAAATATCATTATAATAGCCTTTACCATTCTTACCGTAGTCCCAGTTAGTATGCTGGACAACCTCCGGATAATATCCTGTTTTGGCAATACCACATCGATGCCCTTCATAGGGTAACAACTGACGCATTGATGTACTGATTACCTGAGAAAAATCCGAAAAACGCTTTTCATTATATTCTTTTGCCAACCAGTTCAATACGTCAGCGAAATCAAAGATAAAGACATCAATATGGTTATTTTCTACAGAAACATTTCCCCAGCCTCTAGTTTTCAACCCTAAATCACCCAACATCTGACCGGGGGCAAAAGGGACATCCCATGTATAGTACCATGACAATGCAAAATAAGCTGCCTTCCTCGCCAACCCAGCATAATGGGCTCGTTCAGCTCCTTTTGTAGCTAAAGCCAAATAGTAAGCGGCAGTTGACGCATACAAAGATGCCTCTTTATCCTCGCAATTAGCATCCAAAGTAGAAGAAAAATAATCGGACTTCGAAATCAATTCCTTTTCCAAATACTCCACCGTATGTTTTGCACTTGCCAAATACCGTTTATCCTTAAAATATTTATATCCCATAACCAATGGCAAAGTTGCCGAAGGGGTACTTCCCCCACTCTTGTCTACAATAGAAAAGTCATCTTTAAACTTACGAGGAAAACTACCGTCCTTATTTTGTAAACGCAGAAACATATCCAACATACTTTTTATACGCTTTTCCCACTCAGGATGTTTACGACCTTGCAGTCTTTCGTAATTCAAAAAATGAAGCAGGGCATATACCCCTTCAGACTGACGGCGGATACTATGAACAGACTCTACAAAATTACGCCTATAATGTACTACTTCATTAAAGAAACCCGTTTCCGAAAATCCATTCTGCAAATAAGAATCAAAAATTTTATAAGCATTCGTCACCAAATCCGTACGACGCTGCTGTTCTCCATATTCCAATGCATTAAAAGCATTCAACAAAGTACGTCCCACAAAACCCACTTCGGCAACATCCGTTTGGTCACAAGTAGCTGTACGCAATTCCACCCCCGAATAATAATGAGTAGGAGTATTTCCGACAAAGCTTTCCACGAAGAAATTACTCATCACTTCCTTCATTTTCTCAGGAGAATAAGGTGTATTTACAATTTGAGGACAGTTTGTATCATAAGAATATTCCCAAATATGCTGCACACATTCTGAAAAATCAGCAATTTCCGACTCATGTAATTCCCAAGTCAGAGAAAGACTCTCACCTTTACGTAATAATTGATAGGCCTCAACCGAAGGAGCCAATGTCAATTTACGAATATAAGTTTTAGGAGCTTCCTTGTAAGGAAACCCAAAAGACAAAGAAGCGATACCCGAGAGGTTTTCAAATCCTGTATAACCTATAGAGGTTTTACCAGACAATATCACTTCCCCTTCCTTATGGGTAGTCAAAGCATCCGAAGCCATATTATCCAGCCGGATAACAGAATATGTTTTCCTATTCTTTTCATCAAAAATAGCAGTCAAGGGAGTACTTAAACGGTCTTCACGAACCAACCAGCTATCCGAGGTATGAAAAGACGGCGCTTCTTGAGGAGAACGCAAGTTACGACGATACCAAAATCCAGGCATATAAAACAAACAATCATCATGATGACAACCAGTCATTACCTGCTCACCAAAATTGAAATAAACATCATCCAATGCAGTCATAAAAATGACAATACGCTGGTTGCCGTCTTTTTCTTCAACATTCTGATAAATCACCACAGGTAATTTATCGGCCGCCACCCACTGATATTCAAAATTACTATTATCCAATTGCTGCAAAGTCAGCGGATACCGCTTCGCATCATTACCAGGCACTTTCAAAGCAATGGAAGCCGAAACATTTTCCGGTGTATAGTTCACAGCTTCCGCACAAGTCATTCCTGCCAAACACACCACACTACATACAAAGTTTTTCCAATTCATATTTTTATGTATTTATTAATTACAATACAGGTTTTTCCGATTTCAATGAGGGAGAATCCGTAGCTACCACAGGCCATCCGTCTTTCCAACTTATTTTATCCATCATCAAAACACGCCCTTCAGGATGCTTTGTGGCCACTGCATGATAAAATACCCAATCATTACCCACTTTATCAGTCACAATCTCCGAATTGTGTCCTGTTCCCACAAACGAACTATTCTTATGAATCAACACTTCATGTTGGTTATCCATCATTGTCCTCCCGTTCTTATCAACATAAGGTCCAAACAAATTTTCTGAACGAGCAACTACAGTAGTGTAAGTGCTATTCAATCCTTCACAGCAAGTCCCTATGGAAGCAAAAAAATAGTAAAAACCTTCTTTTTTATGAATATAAGTTCCTTCATAAGCTGTACCAGCCACCTGCCGAGGCTTCTTCCCTTGTTTTATTGAAAGACCGTCCTCACTTAATTCAATGCCATAAATGCCCCGAAAGCTGCCCCAAAACAAAAATTTCTTTCCGGCATCTTCTATATAGAAAGGGTCAATAGAATTCTGTACATTAATCTCGTTACTCCGAAACATCAGACCATGGTCTTTAAATGGCCCCGAAAGTTTGTCTGCCGTAGCGCAACCGATACCACAGGTCCACTCACCTCCCCATTTAGACATAGAATAATAAAGTACATACGTATCACCTATCTTATTGATATCCGGAGCCCATAAGCCTCCACCCGGTTCAAAATCAGGACGCGTTCGATCCGTGAATGCTGTACCTACCCATTCCCAATTAATCAAATCCTTAGAACGATGGATCGGCAAATTACGAATATCTTCGGTTGCATACAAATAATAATAACCATCACCACCTTCTATAATAGTAGGATCGGGCAGACTATAATCTATCACCGGATTCCAGTAATAGCTGGTTTTATCACCATCAGGTATTTCTTCTTGCGCAGACGATGATGAGCAAGACACCAAACAAAAGCAGATAGACAGGATCAAATTTTTTCTCATTGCAGTAATTTAGGAGTTATATATTCTTTACTGATTCTCATACGGTCTGTTCCATTCACATTCTCAAAATTTACCGTACCAATATACATAGCACGCGGATGAATATTACTTTTATCTTTGTGGGCATGGAATACAATACGAAGTTTTCCCTCTTTATCAGTGAACATGGCGCTATGCCCTACACCTACCAACCCACCAGGATTTTGCAATAATGGATTTTCGTCGTATTTAGCCCATTCCCCCATTATATCGGTAGCTGTAGCACAACCTACACCATAGAATGGACTTTCATAACTATTCGCAGAATAAGTCATATAATAAATTCCATTGTGTTTGAGAATATAAGAACCTTCATTGACTCGAGGCCACACTTCCTCCCAAGCCTGTGAAACATGAATACAAGGGCGCATCGTTTCTTTCTTAAGGGTTATCAAATCTTTTTCCAACTCGGCTATCCATACATTATTCCCATCATTAAAACGGACAAATGACAAATAAGGAGTACCGTCATCATCCATGAAAAAAGAATTATCAATACATTTCTCCTCAACAATCATAGGTTCTTGCTTATTTTGTATAAATGGTCCTACAGGGGAATCTGCCACTGCTACACAAATATGCTCATCTGCCGAATAATACATATAAAATTTACCATTCACTTCATATACTTCCGGTGCCCAAAACCAACGGTCTGCCCATGAATCCTTCTTATTCAAAGCCAGCCCTTTATATTTCCACGTTTTTAAATTATCCGAGATATAAACCTCTATTCCTTCATCCGAGTGAGTACCATAAGCATAATAAGTCCCATTGTGCAACAATATAAACGGGTCACCCAGTGGAACAGGTATTTCCAGCTCTTCCACAATTATTTCATTCACATTCTTATATTCTGAGGAACATGACTGACAAGAAGTCAATGTCCCCAACATCAATAACCAAATAAAAATCATTTTTTTTTTCATAATACTAGTCAGTTTCCTATATGATAATACAATATTCCTTTATATACCGGAGAATAATTTCCAGAACAAAATCCTACACAAGAAGCAGGATAATGAATATCCAATCTCCCTAATTCTCTTCCGTCAACAAAAAGATAGAGCTTATTTCCCCTTCTCACCGCACGGAAATTATAAGATTCCTTTAATTGTTCTTGAATTCCCAACTTATAAATATGCCGTTCCAAATCCTGAGCCTCTTTATTAATAAAACGAATACCTTCCGTTTTTATCGGAGTAAAAGACAAACGATTATAAGCCAGATGCTCTGCCACCGTCGCCCCGCTGTTATTCAATGGATACCATTTTCCCTCATTCAAATATTCTATTGTAAATTTACTAAACATATCGTCTACAAACTCCGCCTTATTCCCTACTTCATGACGGTTCAGGTAAAGGGCATTTATCCATGAAGGCGATATAAAACGATAACATTTTTCGACAAAATCAGTATACTTCACATCAGGATAAACCATTTGTAAATGTTCCAACGGATATTTTTTATCAAGTATCTGTTGTCCTTGTTTTACAACTACCACTTCCAGCATACGCGTGATACCATTAAATTGAGCTTTTTTACATAGTTATCTTTATCCACATAAACCGGATAGCTTCCTGACATCTTACAATCGGACAAACCTGAAAGTTGAAAACTAAATTCATAATGATCAAGAAAATCACCTTTCAATATTTCTGAATGTTCTTTTAACTGTATCCGGTCATCATCAAATCCGATAGTATAAGTCACCCCTTCGAACAAAGCTTTTTTAGTCCGATCAAACACTCCGGGAACACCGGGTTCCGTCACAGGAATAATCTTTGTAAACAGATGTTTTTGAGGAGATGGTATTTCATCCAACCATACTTTTAAACAATCCTGATTACGTTCAATACGTAAATGATGATAAACACCCCAACGAAAATCTTTAGGCAAAGTGAAATATTCCTCCTTTTCTTTACCATTAATAATGGTACGCAAATACCAATTGTGGTTCTTTGTATCGAAACCGATATAAGCATTATTATCCACATCTTTCCACCACGCAATGATACCAGCATCTCCATCTGTTTTGACTGCTGTTTCAAACATATAAGTTGTAGAAGGTTTCACTTGTTGCAGCACTCCAAAAGAAGGTGTTTCCCCTTTCATTGAAAAAGTGGGCAAAGAAGGTTCCGGATGATAGCCATCTGTACAAGGACCGGTTATTCCTTCAACAAATAATGTTTTATTAAAGAAATGAACACGGTTAATATACTGCCCCCTACACTCATTATTTTTATTAGCCATATATATAAGCCACCATTCAAATCCATTGGGCCCCCTTAAAATATTAGGTTGTCCCGGGGTCATCAAAATATCATCTGCTGTTTCACTCCTCATATCAAACAAAGAAACATCAAAAAATTGGGCACGCCCTTTATTTGTTTCTACAGCAAGCAAGTTCTCTCCTTTTTTCAGAAGCTCTCGTTGCTTTTCATCAAGGTTTACCATACAATAATCCCGTCCCTGTTTTTCGTAAATCAATGTTCCATTCAAATATATTTTTGTATCTCCGTCATGAGCAACCCTGAGTGCTAAATTTCCCACCTGTTTGCCAACAAAAAAAGATTTACGTAACCACAATGAAGGAGATGTCCACCAAGTACCTAAATGACGAGTGGTAGATCCTTTTATCTCTTTAGATGAGAATCCACATTCTCCTTTCTTCCAATCGGAAGCCTGATATACCGGAAGCATCCAAGCGACTCCAGGATTATTTTCTGTATAATCAAACAATGGCTCATAAGTGATGCCATATCGTAAAAGATCCACATAATTCTCTTCCAGTAGAATTTGATTAGAATTTACTACCGGATAGCTATATTTATTCCCATTTTGAAAACTTAAAGGTGAGTCTGCCTCCGCAACCCCCAATTGATAATTCCCCCACTCAGTAGAGGTATGATTGGCATTATACATCAAATAGTATCGGTCTCTGTATTTCATCACCCAAGGTCCCTCTGCCACTCTGTTATCCATGGTCTCCCATGTATCCGGCAATGATGCAAACAAGCACACTGGTTCTCCTGCAAATTCCGCCGGATTCTTCATTTTACGTCCCCAAATAGTATTTCCATCAGTAAAACGCACCATATACATATATAATTGTCCGTCATCATCTTTAAAAACCTTAGGATCAATGCGATTATCCATCCAAGTTTTTTTATCAGGCTCTATATAGGGCCCCAACACATTTTTACTTTGAGCATGTACAATGTGAACAGCATGCTTATCCTTACCCCAATAATTGACAGACCAATATAAGTGAAAATCACCATTCAAACAAAACATATCATTGGCGTGAATCTGCTCATTACCGGCACCACTTCCTTTACTCCAGCCATTATCCATAGTCACGACATGAACAGGTTTACCCCAATGAACCAAGTCGTCGGAAACATAAAAATCCCCATTGGTAAATACTCCACCTATATAATACTTACCATTATATTTCATCACACCGGCATCCGCTACTCCGGGAAGCACCGGATTCTGTATGTTTTGCGCGAATAAAGTACCGCAACAAGCAAAAGCACAGAAGATCAGTATTTTTTTGCAGACAAGCATAAATGATACTAGTTAAATAAAGACTATGCCGGAAGTATTATAAAAAGAAAAAACACTCCGACACAGTCTTTCTTTTTTATTAATAATTAGGATTCTGAGTTAGTTGAGGAACATCATCAATCTTACTGATTTCAACTTCCGATGTAGGGATAGGCATACGTTTGTGTTTGCCAATCACAAAATTGTTGAAGTCCTTGTCACGAGCTTTCAGCTCGTCAATACCAGCCTGTGAATCAAGCAATCCCCAGCGCTTCAAATCCGCCCAACGCCAGCCTTCGAAACAAAGTTCCAAAGCACGTTCCATCTGAAGACGTTTGATAAAGACCTCCTTTGAACTTAAACAATCCTTCCACCGACTATCTTTCAGTTTGGATAACCCTGCACGTTCTCTTACCTTATCAACATAAACAGCCGCATCAGAAGCCGAAGTTCCAGTTTCAACCAAACACTCCGCATAACTCAATAAAACATCAGCATACCGCATAATACGATAATTATTACGTGCGAAATAGTCTTCACGTTCACGATAGTAAGAAGTATTGTATTTGCGAATATAACAATCCTCTGTGTCCTGTCCCCACTCATCAAACCATTGTGACGCATCTTCATTGGCATAGTATTTTTTTGACTGATCAGGAAAATCATCTCCAAAATGTTTATAAAGAATACTATTGTATAAACGCAAGTCATTTCTGCCATCAACCCTTCTCTCTTTCAAGAACTCATCTACTAGCCAACGACGCGCTTTACCATCGCCCCAACCCGTACCATGAGTGCCACCGGGTGCATAAAACTGAGTACGCTGGAAACCAAAGGCCATACTGGCATCATTGCCTGTGCCCCCCTTATTTTGATCATCAAACTGAATTTCAAATATTCCCTCCTGATTATTTTCATTCAAATCGGTAAAATTGTCTTCACGGTTATCAAGCAAACCATACAAAGAGCCTTCCCTATCAATCAGCCATTGCAACTGTTCTTTGGCCCTATCATATTTATGTTGTTGCATATAAGCCTTGCCCAACAAAGCTTTAGCAGCACCTTTTGTCGCTCTGCCTAAATCTGCCGCATCCCATGCCTCCGGCAAATTCTCCATTGCAAACGTAAGGTCTTTTTCTATCTGATCCCAAATTTCCTGTTCTGAAGCGTCCTTAGGTATGTAATCAGCATTTTGAGGTTCAAGAACTAATGTCCCTTTCTCCCACAAAAGATTTATCTGAAAATACCACAGAGCACGCAAAAAGGAAGCCTGTGCTAAAAGTTGGTTCTTTTGAACCTCATCCATTTCAATCGCAGGCACATTAGCCAAAACCTGATTACAACGAAAGATCCCTACATAAAAATGCTCCCAATGTACCTTATTACCCTCATAGAAATCATAATTATTATAAAGAAAACGCGTCCAGTCACCTAATTCTATCCAAGGAGACGAACTCCATCCTTCATCTGATGACAGATCGTAACGAAAAGACAACCAACGCATCCAAGTCCCTTCTTTATATAAGAAACTGTAACAAGCATTTACTCCAGCTTTTGCATCATCCGCCGATTTCCAAAAAGTAGTATTGGTTACTTCATTCGGATTTTCTATATCCAATAAACTTGAGCTGCATCCGGTAGCACACAAAGCCAAGACACCAGCAAATAAAAATCTATATATTTTCTTCATATCAGTATACTAATTTATAAGTTAAAAGGTCAAATCCAAGCCAAACATAACAGAACGAGTATTAGGATATGAAAAACTATCCGTTCCACTATTCCAAATATTAGTGTTTATAAAATCAGGATCAAGCCCGGAATAGCCTGTAAAAGTGAGCAGATTACTACCGGTAGCATATAAACGAAGTTTGTCAATACCCAAATTCTTCAACCATTCCTTTTTAAGATTGTATCCGATAGAAATATTTTTCAGTCTGAAATAAGAACCGTTTTCAAGGAAACGATCCGCATCCCATGAATTACGTTGGTCACCATAAATTATACGTGGCGTATCAGAATTCTGATTTACCTGATAAGGTTCTTCTCCCTTCTTGAAGCGAAGATAATTGGAATTGTCCGAGAACAAACGTCCTTGCCATTTGGATACATTATAAATTTTATTACCAAATTGCCCATTCCACATCATACTGAAATCAAAGTCTTTCCATTCAGCATTCAAGACCAATGACATTTGCATCTTTGCCCACGGACTTCCGCAAAATTGACGGTCATCCGCCGTAATCTGTCCATTATTATCCGTATCAATATATTTCACATCACCTAATTGCGGACGTTTCCCGGAAATCATAATAGGTTCGCCATCAGGAGTTACATAATTATCTATTTGTTCTTGTGTTTTAAAAATCCCATCGGTTTTATACAAAAAAAATTCTGCCAACGGACCATTCAACCTCGTTCTTGCCTGACCTGAATCAATAAAAGGTTTTTCATATCCTAAACTTAATACTTTATTACTCAAAGTTGTAATATTCAACAATGCACCATATTTGAAATCTGAAACTTGATCTTTCCACCCCAAGCTCAATTCAAATCCACGATTGCGCAAACTAGCCGCATTTGCTTTAGGTGCCCCTTCTTGATTACCGGTAGAGATGGCAATAGGCATTTCCGTCAAAACATCCTTAGTCTTTGAATGATAATACTCGGCACTGAAAGTCAAACGTGAATTGAGAAAACTAGCGTCAAAACCAATATTTACGGTTTCTTTGGTTTCCCAAACAAGATTGGTATTCACTAATTTTACTTGAGTGGCTCCAGGTACAATAGCTCCACCAAATACCGTCACAATGCTTTGATTAATAGTACCAACATAATCCCAATCACCGATAGAAGCATTACCCAAACGCCCCCAATTTCCCCTGATCTTCAAATCATCAATCCAAGGTACCTTAAAGAAACTTTCCTTAGAAATTCTCCAGGCAGCAGAAACAGAAGGAAAATTACCCCAGCGATTTTCCTTAGCTAAACGAGAAGTACCATCCCGACGGAAAGTAGCTGTCAGATAATATTTGTCATCATAAATATAATTAACACGTCCCAAATAAGAGATCATGGCATTCTCACTAATACTATTAGTATTCTGTTGGTTACTTTGTCCAGCATTTAACACTGTCAGATAATCACCATTACCTAACATAGGAAAATTAAGACGGGAAGCCCATAACCCCTCCCACTCATGATGTTGGTAAGTAGTACCTAATACTGCATCGACATGATGTTTTCCAAAATCCTTGTTAAAATTCAACGTGTGCTCAATCAGCATATTATAAGTATTATCACGTGCTTTCTGGCTCTCCGGATCACGATGTTCCTGATTTTGTTGCCAATTACCTTCACCACGAAACCATGAATTTTCATAGAAATACAAGTCAACGCCCCCATTGAACTTATAAGAAAGAAACTCGAAAGGTTTGAACTCCAACCACAATGAACCATTCAGACGATTTTGTCTCATATGGCGTTTTTCCAAATTTTCACGTGCAATGGGATTTACACCGAAAGTATTATATTTAGCCGCATCTCCATATCCATAACCACCTGGATTATTCTCATCATAAACCGGAATAGTAGGCATCATACGTAAAAAGTCATTATAAGTATTTGTCTGGTTCGGATCTGTATTAGTTAATGAGTAGGCCAAGTTCTCACCGAATGAAAACCAACCTTTTTTCCCCTGTGTGTTAACACGGAAACTATAACGATCAAACGTATTTCCATAAGATACACCATCATTATTATAGTAACCAGCTGAAACAAAATAACTACCCGAATCTCCACCACCGGATAAAGATACATTATAATCCTGTACCAAAGCTGTCTTCAATACCTCATCCTGCCAATTGGTATCATATTCGGAATGCTTCTGAGTTGTTGTTATGGAGGCTATACCATCTTTTATCGCTTCTTTATAAGCTATATCATTATATTTAATGTACTCTGCCGCATTCATCAAGTCAAACTTCGGACTCCATTCCAATGTTTCTTTCACACTTACATTCACCTTCATAGGACCACTCACCCCTTTCTTAGTAGTAACAATAATCACCCCATTAGCAGCACGAGAACCATATATAGCGGCAGCGGAAGCATCTTTCAAGATCTGAATAGATTCAACGTCAGCCGGATTAAAGTCAACTCCCGGATCAGTTATCATCCCATCGACCACCCACAACGGAGCATTATTACTTAATGAACCCACACCACGAATTTGAATAGAAGCATCCTCACCTGCTCTACCACTACTACGAACGTTTACACCTGTAGCAAGCCCCTGCATCTGACTGACAAGTGTTCCAGCTGAGCTTTTTTTCATCTCTTTGGTATCAACTACTGCTACTGCACCCGTCAGATCAGATTTCTTCACAGTCTGATAACCAATTATAACCACCTCTTCCAAAGCCTTGGAATCATCCTTCATTATCACGTGCAAAGGTTTTCCCTTGTAAACAATCTCTTGGAGGGTCATCCCTATATATGAGAAAACCAATGTTTGTCCATTTTCTCCAGTAAGAGTAAACTTACCATCCAAATCAGTAGTAGTACCGGTAGAAGTACCCTTAATAACCACATTCACACCAATTAAAGGCAAGTTGTCTGTGTCTACTACGGTTCCGGTCATTGTTACGTTCTGCGCATAAGCAGTCATCGTAAAAATAGTCAGAAAGAAGACTAATAATTTTTTAATCATTTTTTATAGAATTAGATTTGTAAAATTGTGCGGAGATTTCAGTTCCGCTTTTTAATTAATCACAAGTATGTTCATAAATATACATACAACAGATAGAATTTAAAGGTCACATTCTTGTTATGTCATAGGCATTTCTTTTTTCACAGTATTACATGAATCATATTCTCAACTTTTTGTGATGCAAATGTATTCCAAACTCCCCGAATGTGCTAGAACTATTCAACCAATTAATAGAATAATACATTCAAAAATCGCCCTCAGAATAGTTCCTGAGGGCGATTAGTTCTATTATTCTATTTCATGCGCCGAAAAAAATCATTTCACAAAATCTTTTGGTAAAATACCAAATTGCTTCTGAAAACATTTAGTAAAATAAGAAGGAGTATTGAAGCCAACCATATAACATACTTCATTTACCTTACATTCTCCTTCCCTTAATAATTGAGCAGCTTTTTTCAATCTCTCTAAACGGATATAGTCATTAGGGGTCATGTCCAACACTCCTTTTATTTTGCGGTTCAAACTGGAACGGCTCATATTGAGCAAACTCGCCATATCGTCCAGACAGAAGTCCGGATTTTGCATATTGGCAACAATCACTTCATTCAAGGTTTTCAAAAAAGTTTCATCCGCTTTCGTCATAGCCATAGAATTGGTCTGTATAAACGGTGAATGTGCAAAAGCCGCATGCAGCTTTTCATGATTACTTAATAAATTGGCAACAGACACTTTCAAATACTCCACAGAAAACGGCTTTTCAATATAAGCATCCGCTCCAGATTTCAAACCATCTATTTTTGATTGTAAAGTGGTCTTAGCCGTCAACAGTACAATAGGAATATGACTGTAATCCAAGTCTGATTTTATACGGTCACATAATTCCAACCCATCCATTTCGGGCATCATTATATCCGATACTATTAAGTTCACTGTATGCCCCTCCAACACCTTTAAGGCCTCCACTCCGTTAGTTGCAGTCAATATTTGATAAACAGGTGACAATTGTCTGACAACAAAAGCCAACATTTCAACATTATCCTCCACAATCAATACAGTGTAACGCGGCTTCTGTTGCAATTGTCCCGGATCCTCTTCTTTCGGATCCTCTTTCAACTTAATCTCACTCTTCGAAATGGCAATAGTATGTTCATGCTTTACTGGCAATGAAAGAATAAAACAATTCTGCTTTTGTGAATCATCCATAATTAAGTTCCCTTCATGCAACTCAGCTAAAGATCTTGCCAATGCCAAACCAATTCCCGTACCCGAAACCTTACGGGAAAATCCGTCCTTATACTGTATGAAAGGCTTAAAAATCTCTTCACGCATTTCCATAGGAATTACATTGCCATCGTTACAGACAGACAAGAACCAACAAGTATCCTCCATCCACAACCGGACATGAATATAAGTTTCAGAATATTTAATGGCATTAGTAAACAGATTACTAATTATCTTAGTCAACGCCTCACGATCTATCGACGCATAGATAGATTCCGAACATTCAATAACAAATTCCAATTTCTTTTGCCGTGCCAATGGAGTAAACCGCATATAAATCTGCTGTAATATATCCGAAATATTACACTCTACAAAATTCAGTTGAAACCCACGTGTTTCAGTCTTTCTGAAATCAAGTAACTGATTAACCAAATCCAGTAAACGGGTAGTATTCAGATTCATTATTTCCAAATCATCACGGATATCTGCAGATACATTCGGAGAAACAAGCACATTTTCAAGCGGACTTTTGATTAATGTCAAAGGAGTACGAATCTCATGCGCCACATTCGTAAAGAAATCTATTTTTGCAGTATAGAGTTCGCGTTCCTTTTCCCGTTCGAATTTCTCCATGGCCTGTTGGTGTTTCTGCTCATTCCTTTTCCGGAAATAATAAATGATACCTACCACAGACAGAATTCCTAATAGCAAATAAATAAAATAGGCCCACCCTGATAAATAAAACGGAGGTAAAATATGAATCTTCAATATACGCTCTTTTTCATTCCATTTTCCGTCACTATTCGATCCTCTTAAATGGAAAATATAAGTTCCATATGGTAAATTGGAATAATTGATTACCGAATTCCGCCCTACATTATACCACTCTTTATCAAATCCTTCCATTTTATAAACCAATTGATTCATTTCCGGTGCCTGATAACCTAATGCCGCCGCATGCAATGAAAAAGAATTTTGATCAGATTCTAACTCGACCTCATCAGAAAAGACGATGCTTTCTTTCAATGGAGAATCCTTACTGCCGATCTGCATTCGTTTATTGAATAAGAAGAAATCTGTAATGACAACTGGTGGAACAAAAGTATTTTCTACAAAAGTAGATGGATCAAAAGTGATAAAACCATTTATACTACCTAAATAGATACGTCCCATCTTATCTTTATACCCAGACTGATAATTAAACTGGTTACTTAGCAATCCGTTTGCTGTAGTATAAACTCGTTTATCATCTGTTTCCGGATTGAAACAAACCAAACCATTATTAGTTGTCAACCATAAATTCCCCCGATTATCCTCTACCATCCGATAAATGATATTACTAGGAAAACCTTTCGACATATCAAAACGAGTAAAGCTTTCATTTTCCGGATTAAAACGGCAAAAACCCGCCCCTTGTGTCATAAACCATAACCGCTTACGACTATCTTCACAAATACTGATTACTTTATCATAAGGTAATGAAGTGGAATCGTTCTTGTGAAAAATAAAATTCTTCCATTCTTTCTTATTCACATCATAACGAAAAACACCGTTAGAATAAGTTGCCAGCCACAAATTCCCACTAAAATCCTCCAATATTTTATAAACAAACATATTAGCTAGTTCCGGCATCCTAGTAAAGTCATCTGTATCACGATTATATCGCAGCAATCCAGATGTAGTGCCAATCCATAAGTCACCAGATGTAGTTTTACAAATAGAGAATACATTATTGGCATCCAAAGAATTTGGGCTTATATCTTTTTGATAGTGTCTTACTTGCTTCGTAAGCAAATCAATACGGCTTAAACCTCCGGAAAAAGTGCCTACCCACAAATCATCACCGTCCAAACATAAACCATGAACATTTTGATAAATAGCAGGATGTGAGAATTTTTCAATCTTTCCACTTTCCGGATAAAAATGAAATAATCCCTTATCTTCAGTACCAATCCAAACAGTACCATCATTACTTTCACAGAATTCACGTACCCTACGCCCAAAATTTTTAATATCATCACGAGGGTAGAATTTTTCAAAATAAGTCCATTGACGCGGATAGTAATTGACCCCGCCAAAATAAGATCCGATCCACATTCCTCCCTCATTATCACGGCATATAGAATAAATAGCATTATCGGCTAAAGCATAAGAATCATTCCCGTTTGAAACAGTGAGATGAGCTATTTCACCTTTTTCCAAATCATAAATATATAGCCCCGACTCCGTACCTACCCATAATTCCTTATCCGATTTAAAGCCTAAATCACGCACATAATAATTCAACAAACGCCTTACCCGCCCTGTTGTCAGATTAATTTCAGTCAAACCATTAGAAGAACCGATATACCAACAATTATGGGGACCCATAATCCAAGTATTAATGATATCATCTTTAAAAGGCTCTTTTCCTTCAGAATCCTGAAAGGGAAACAATGTCTTAAAATTATCTTTTGTATAATATAGGTTGTCGTCATATAAACTGACCCAACATAGTTTTTCCTCAAACCAAAAACGCGTAACATTGGCCAATTGGTTCTTACGCTTATCTCTATGCAGACAATTAATTAACCGATCTTGCACACGATCAAAATGAAACAATCCTTGATAATCCACGGAAATCCATATATCACTATCTTCATCACTTTCAATACGAGTCACAGCACGACTAATCATATCACCTGTGTCACTAACTCTATCAAATACTGTAAAGTCTTCTAATAAAGGATTATACACATAAACGCCTGCATCTGTTCCAACCCAAATATTTCCTTCTTTATCCTCATGAAGTGCAGTGATAAAATTATTTCCTAAAGCAGAATTCTCTTTTTTGAAAATACGAAAACTCAGGCCATCAAAACGATTCAAACCATCTTTTGTTCCAAACCACATGAAACCTTGTTTATCTTGCAAAATAGCGTTCACCGTGTTTTGCGAGAGTCCGTCTTGAATATCCAATGTTTTGAAATAATATCGGATATTACTTTGAGAGTAAAGAGTAAATGCATATAAAAAAAGAAGTCCTATTATGAATATTCTTTTCATAGTATATCAATTTAGTTTAGAGAGTACAAAATTAAAGATTAAATTCTCCATATCAATAATTATCCGGAAAAAGTCCCAAAAGAACCAGTGTTTACTCTCACCGCTTCTTTCAGGACTCTTCCTCTCTGAATCTTATTTATCCCAAATGTTATATTCCACAATTCCTTCTACCTTAACATACATTATTTATGTACCGAAAACTTGTAAATACAATGACTTTGATATCTTTCTCCTGGTCTCACTACTGCCGTAGGCCAGTCTGCCTTATTAGGTGTATCGGGATATTTTTGCGTTTCCAAGCACACAGAGGCCCGAAAATTATATATTGTATTTTTTTTACCCGTCAATGTCCCATCTAGAAAATTACCACAATAAACCTGAATACCCGGCTCGTCAGTATAAACATTGAGTACAATCCCCGTAACAGGTGACTCCAATGTGGCACAAACTTGATGAATATCCCCCTTAGTATTCAATACCCAATTATGATCAATGCCATTCCCATATCTTAATTGTTCAAAATCTTGATTAATACGAGTTCCAATGACAGCAGGAAGTCTGAAATCCATAGGAGTACCCTCAACCGGAACAATTTCTCCAGTCGTCATAAAAGTACTGTCAACAGGAGTATAATAATCCGCGTTCAAAGTCAATAAATAATCAGAATTATCTTTTGACGGATCTCCATCTAAATTAAAATAAGAATGATTAGTCATGTTTACAACAGTCGGTTTATCCGTTTCTGCTTCATACTGAATATCAATAGCATTATCGTCCGTCAATTTCATTATAATAGTACAATTCAAATTTCCAGGAAAACCCTCTTCACCATTTTTAGACAAGTAAGTCAGTTTCACCTCTCTGTCACTCACTTGAATACCTCTATAAATACGATATTGAAATCCTTGAGGACCTCCATGCAAACAATGTCCGTAATTGTTTCGAGGCAATTGGTATACTATCCCATCCAATGAAAAACGTCCCTGATTTATACGGTTGGCATAACGCCCTATACTTGCTCCAAAATCCGACGGATATTTGATATAGTCCTGTATGGAATCAAAACCCAATACTACATCCCTCATTATTCCATCTTTATCAGGAACCATAACAGAAACAATACGACCGCCATAGTTAGTGATACAAACTTCCATCTTATTTTTATTCTTCAATACAAACAGATCAGTTTTCTCACCATTTATCTCCGTTTGAAAACGACTGTTACTTAAACCGGATTCAGTCAAGACCTCATCATTTTTATAAGAAGTACATGCAGTCATAAGGACTGCACATACCCAAAAAAGAACAGCTTATTCATATTCCTTACTTTAATGATTTACAGATACGTGCGTTGGCTTCTCTCACTCGTTTTTCATCTACTTTAATCACCTTACGATCATAAGTCATCAGTCCGTTCACTTCCACCTCCACATCCGTAGTCTGAGTATAAACAGCCGCCGAGAATCCCCTGGTTATCAGGTCATAAAGCATATCTGTATATTTTATATACTCATCAGTTACTTCTTTGGAAGAATTAAACTGTATATATCCCCAGTTACGATCCGGTTCCCAAATATGATTTTTCACTACCCAACCGATACCACCATACTCTCCCAAAACATTAGCTCGCTGGGCATCATACAGATACATTTCGGGAGCAGGATAATTATGCAAGTCAAGCATATCGCCACAAGTATAATGGTTACCTCCACTTGCAGGATTTACCAGACGGGTCGGATCATATTCTTTAGTCCATTCTGCAATTTCCGGAGTCTTGAATTGCCCCCATGCCTCATTGAACGGAACCCATGTTCCGATACATGGATAAGAATACAAGCAATCCATAATTTCTTTCCATTCTTTACGGTAACAAGCCTCAGAAACCGCCGAACGCTTTTTTTCCGTACCTTCAAAATATTTGCGGTTCTGCCACTCCGGATTACGATCACCGCTAGGCATATCCTGCCACACAATAATTCCCAATTGATCACAATGAGTATACCAACGGGCCGGTTCCACTTTAATATGTTTACGTATCATATTGAATCCTAAGTATTTAGTCTTTTGTATATCATATACTAAAGCCTCATCAGTAGGAGCGGTATACAATCCATCAGGCCACCATCCCTGATCCAATGGTCCGAACTGGAACAAAGGTTGGTTATTCAGTTCTAAACGTACAATTCCATTAGCATCACGTTTCGTAGAGTATTTGCGCATAGCTGCATAACTGTTCACCTGATCCAATATTTTATTATCGCTTTTCAACATAACCTTTAAAGTATACAAAAAGGGAAAATCAGGACTCCATAATTTAGCATCTTCCGGCATAGGTATGACCACAGCCTCATCATTAATACTTTTCCCAGTGGCAACCAACTGATTGCCGTCATATACGTTTACTTCAATCAGATCGGAAGGTGCCCTCATATTCAAATGGGCTTTTACAGTCAGTAAGTGTTGGTCAATATCCGGTGTGATTCGAAGTTCTTCAATATGTCTGGCAGTAACCGGTTCCAGCCAAACAGTCTGCCAAATGCCAGTCACAGGAGTATACCAAATACCCTCCGGATTATTCACCTGTTTACCTCTAGGCTGATACCCTTCATCCGTAGGGTCCCAAACTTTTACTACTAATTTATTATTTCCCTTACCAGACAACGCTGCAGTGATATCAAAAGAAAACGGAGTAAAACCACCAGTATGACTACCAACCTTCACATCATTTACCCAAATATCTGCTTTCCAGTCCACAGCACCGAAATGAAGTAATACATTTTTATTTTTCCAAGCAACAGGCACTTCAAATGAACGGGAATACCATAATTCCTTTTTTGCACCGACTCTTTGTCCCACACCTGATAAAGAAGATTCCACTGCAAAAGGTACCAAAATCTGCCCGTCAAAATGCGCCGGAACATTTCCTCCCAAATCGGTGATAGCATACTCCCACAAACCATTCAAGTTCTTCCATTCATTACGTTCCATTATAGGACGTGGATATTCAGGCAATACGGCAGAGGTATTTATTTTATTTGCCCACTGTGTTTTGATCTTGTCACCAGCCGGTTTCCACTGCGCACATACTTCCGTAGTCAAAAAGGCTAACAACAGAGATAAGATAAGAAAATTCTTCATAATAGTGTAATTTAATGTTTTTCTCAGTATGGCAAAGATAGAAGCAATATGCTTTAAAGGATAGAACAATTCTTCCAATAATTAAAATAATCCGCTCAAATCCTCCATTTCAACGGCAGAGTGATCTAATTATTCTATCTTCTATGTATAATCTTACAAGCCATTTCCATACAGAATAGACTAAAAAACAAATGATACCTACTCATCGCGAGCAAGTATCATTCAAATTAAAATCTAAATTCTCTACGAGAATAAGGTGACCTCGCCTTAAATCTGAACACAAGCATCCAACGAGACCACCAAAAAGTATTGTACGCTTACAATACCTATGCGTTTTATTTATAATATTTATTATAGATCAATATCTCATCCTCTGATTATATTGCAAAGGTAAACTTTTAACTTATCCGACAGACAATATGTTCTTCAAAAGGAAAACATTAAAGAAATACAGGTCACACATTAGATTTATTTAAAAAATAAATACAATACAGAACATCACTACCTATAATAAAACCATATCATTCCTTCAAAAAAAAACCATATTCCATAAAAGAAAAAACAGTAGACCGGACATTCCCAGCCTACTGCTTTATGAGTTAAAAAACACATTTCTTTATTTTGCTCCGTTTACAAACTTTTCGACGGTATTATAAAGATCATCTCCACGCAACTCCTTCGCTACAATTTTACCTTCCGGATCTACTAAAATTATATGTGGGAAACCGACAATACAGTATGATTCCAACACATCCTTCACGTCGTCTTTCCGCAACAGAACCTGATTCCAATAGCTCTTGTCTTCTTCAATAGCCTTTTTCCAATCTTCCTCACGACGGTCTGTAGACACACCATAAATAGTAAATCCTTTATCTTTGAAAGCATTGTACGTCTTCAACAGATAAGGAGTTTCCTTACGACACCAACTACAACCGGCAAACCAGAAATCGACTAGAACATATTTACCCTTGAAATCGTTCAAACTGACAGAATTCCCTTTCAAATCAATTCCTGTTATAGCAGGAGCAACGCTACCGGTAGCACACCTAGCAAATTTATCCAAACCTTCTTGCATTTTTACATATATACCACTTCGCCTGGACGCCTCATCAAAACTGCCTATGAAGTTACGTACCTCATCAATCTCCTCAACTGTATTAAAAGTATGATTTTGGAAGCGATAAGTATAATAAAGATACAAACCGAAGTATGAGCCTTTATTTTTAGCAATTTCCCCATTTATCAGTTTACGAGTCTGTTCCGAGGCACTCTCATAATAAGGACTGGAAACCTCCCGGATACGCTCCATTTCCTCACGATCCCCTTTTTCACGAGCTTCATAGAACATATGATCCAAAGAATCGAGAACCATACGATTACCTGCTACATATTTCGCTTCTTGCAAGGCTTCGTATTGCTCCTGCAATGCAGACCCTGTAGCATGTAAACTCAGTTGATCATACTTATCCTTACCCAAGGTAAGCTGCATGGATTTGGGTTCCAAAAACAAATTAGCGTATTGCTGTAAATACTCTCCACGCTCCATATTCTGCAAAGAGAAACAATAAAGACCGACTTGTATAGAATCAGTGGGATAAGCAAATCTACCATCGGTAACAGCAATAGATTTAATCAGTTTCACACTACCATAATGCTCATTGTCCACTTGATATAAATAGATAGAATCAGCCTGGATTCCATCAAGACTACCCTCTAAAGACACAGACTTAGACTCATTGCAAGCATTTAACATGCATAAAGAAACGCCTAATAATAGATATTTTTTATAAATCATAAATTTACTATTTATTAAGAACAGAATCAATCAAAGTACCAATCTCTTCACTTGACGGACGTGGAGCGTATGCATTCACAATATTGAAATCCTTGTCAATCAAAATAAAACGAGGAATATACATGATAGCCCAACTTTCTTTTAAAGCAACATCATTGGAATGATATTGAGTCAATTCTTTCTTATGTCCATCCAAATACCTTAACCAAGGTTTCGTTGTAGTATCTGTAGAAACCGGAAGAAAAACGATATCCTTACCCACATATTTCTTACCTAAAGCCTCAAATGCCGGAGATTCCTGAATGCAAGGCCCACACCAGGTCGCCCATAAATCAATATAAATCACCTTACCCTTAAAATCTGCAAGATGCTTCACATTACCCTCCACATCCAACATCTCAAAATCAATGGCAGGTTGTCCGGGAAGCAACTTGGAAGCTTGAATAATCTTTCCTTCAATTTCTGTTGCAAAATCAGCATTCTTCACTGTCTGCAAAAATGCCTTCGCCTCATTCACAGTCTGTTCAGAAGCTTCATTTCTCAGATTATCAACTATTTTAGCACAAGCATATAATTCCGTAGTACGCGCAGGAATGGAAATATCCTTAAACCAAAGAGAAGCTAATGTAGAATCTTCCTGATAAGACAAAACATCGCGCACCACAGCTACATTCAGCATATCTTCATTCATAATCTCCTTACATAGCGGAGTTACATCCTGAGTTAATGAAACATTAAATTCATTCCATTTAGCCCGCATCTCTTCTTCCGTCTTCACTCCGGCAAACATCCTTGAATAACTTGCATAACAGATATAACTATTAATAATATCCGCTTTGATCCGTGCTGTTTCCAGCTTTTTAAATGCATCAGACACATTACTTAACGTATCCAATGTATGCATACGTATAGCGGCCAAGCTGTCAACCAACGCTTTAGTGGATACAAAATCTCCACGCAAGTTACCACCGGCTTCCAGATAAGAACCACCTTTCGGAAAGACGGAACTTCATGTAATTATTGGCTTCGGCTCCAATTCCCGAGAATTCCGCTTCTGTATTTGTCTGAGTTACTTTGATAGTCATGTCATCTCCTGGAGTAAGATACAATGTGTTGCGGCTGATAGTATAATATGTCGGCTCTTTAAGTACAAAAGTAGTATCAAAATAACCGGCAGCATCCGTTTTCAACAAAATATCCCGGCTGTCACCTAGCATAGATGCTGCTCCGTCAAATCTCATACGCACATTCTGGCTACCCATATCAAGCAACTGGCCTTTCAAATGAACCGTATTCGCCAATTCTTGCTTAGTTCCACTGTTACAGGAACCCAGGCAACAGCATAATGCTGCTGTTGCCATCATAATCGTTAGTTTTTTCATTAAAATATCTTTTATCTTATGTTAGGAATCATATCAGGATTAAAACGAAGTACAGAGGGTGGAATAGGCAAAATATATTTAGGACTATTGGGCTCCAATCTGTACTCTACACCATTCACCTCATGCACAATAGTCTTTGCGAATTCAGGTTCACGATTCAAACGTTTCAAGTCAATCAAGCGGGTACAGCCAAGCATAGGCATTTCCCGTCTTCTTTCCTCCAAGACTTTTACCAATGCATCCTTGTTATCACTTGCAACCAAAGGTACATTATCAATAATACGATTATCACGCAAGGTGTTAATATATTCCATAGCTTTGTCTTTACTACCTATACGAGCTTCACACTCTGCTGCTATCAGATACATTTCCGGGGTAGACATAGCCATGTTGGCATAAATATAAGGCGCCCAAAGAGGATAATCCAAATCTATCCCACCTAAATATTTCGTAAAATACAACAGATAACGCTGATCCTTTTCCTGATCATACAAAGAGGCCAATTCTTCAGAAGCATATGCAGTAGCACTAAATCCAAAAGTCCAGGGGGCCAAACGAATATAAATATTTTCCGGGTTCTCATCTCCATCCGGAACATCAATCCTACCAATATATTTATCACGATCCACTACTTTATACGGGAAAAGACTCATCAAAGTTGAATTATTCTGTAATGAGATCACCGCATTCTCCAAAGCTTTTTTGTAATCTCCCATATAAAGATACATACGTGCCAACATCCCATACCCCACCGGCTTAGATGCACGATAGGCATTCAACACCGGTTTTTCCGGTAAATTAGGAGCAGCCTCATCCAGATCCGCCTTAATTTGATCATATACTTCCTGCACTGTAGCGCGCTGCAAATTTGTTTTATTGATATTTTTATCCAACATCAATGGAACGCCAGGATCTGTAGCAGCAGTCGACGGATCGTAATGGTTAGCATAAGCATTAACCAAAGTCAAATACTCAAAAGCACGCCCAACCAATGCTTCAGCCCTCAATTGCTTTTTATGTTCTTCAGTATCTTGAGTAGCCCCCATTATATCATCAATAACTACGTTATAATAATAAATACGATTATAAGAGTATTCCCAAAGACCGTCACTCTCTCCTTCTCCAAAGATTTCACTATTAAACGCATATAAATGCTGCTTCGGCAACTCCAGAGAAACAAATCCTCCAGTCATATCATCTTCATAAGGCATGAAAACATCATCTGTCATAAAGTTAGGATATGATTCAGAAGCCTTTAGCAATTGAGCATAATTCAATAAACGTTCATAGTCTTCACTCTTTTCCGGAATTACAATCCCTTTAGGTTGTATATCCAAATAATCATCACATGACATTACAGGTAACGCCAAACATGCACAAAGTAAAAATTTATATAATTTCATATTTATCTATTCAATCGTTTAAAAATTAAGAGACAAACCAATTGTATAAGTAGTAGGATTCGGAAGAGTCAATGCTCCCCATCCATATCCCGATGTAGTATACGCTTCCGGATCAATATCTCCGTTAGCAGCCCACCACCACACATTACTAATTTGACAAGTCACAGCAGCCGATTCTATAAAATATTTCCTCAACCAATTCTTTGGCAAATTGTAACTCAGTGAGATATCTCTCAATTTAATATAATCTGCCTTTTTTACATGGATGTCTGCCGAATACCATGCCTGCGCATCTGTATAATAAATATTCCTATTAAAAGACGGAGCTACTCCCGGAATATTTTCATCCCCCGGTTTCCTCCAATGGTTTAAAGCCTTACGAGTAAGATTCGCACTTGGTGCACCACCCATATATCCAGCTACAACATCACGTAACACATGCCCGCCATAATATACAAACATAAATGAAAAATCAAAATCACGATAAGAGAAGAAATTTTTCAATGATGCCGTATACTTTGGAGTACGAGTTCCAGAATATACCATATCATCAATAGAACTTACTTTTGAAACTTTTTCTCCTTCTTTATTATACACCAACACATTCCCATTTGTCGGATCAAGTCCTGCATAACGATAACTAAAGACACTATTAATAGGATAACCAACAGCTGCTACATTATATGCACTATAATAAAAAACCGTTTCTTTTGTACCTTCTAAATTTGTCAATTCATTTTTATTATAACTAAACATTAAATTTGTTCCCCAAGTAAAATTCTTATTTTGAATATTTACACTCTGTAATGACAATTCTACACCTCTATTAAACATCGAGCCATAATTTTGCAATAGACTTGCCCAACCCAACGTCGGATCCGCATTACGATTTCCTAATAAATCCGTAGTTTTCTTATAATAATAATCAATACTACCGCTTAAACGAGAATTGAATGCTGAAAAATCAATCCCGACATTGGTAGAAGCCGTTTTCTCCCAACGAAGTTGAGAGTTGGGTGGATTCTGTATATACGAACCAAAATCTCCAACCCATTCATTATATCCGCTATCAACCACAGTCATATACGGCCCTGCATCTTTAGGAACATTACCACCCACACCATAAGTCATACGCAAATTCAAACGATTCAACCACATACAATCTTCCATAAAAGGCTCATTAGCTATCTGCCAACTACCACCAACGGACCACAACGGACGATACTGATATTTAGGATCAGTACCAAATAAATTAGATTGATCGATACGAATACTTCCAGTTAATGAATAACGTTCGTCAAAGGTATATGAACCATTAGCATAAAAAGAAACATATCGGTCTTCTGTATGAGTCAATGCATTATATTCACCATAGACCCAATTAAACGACCCCAACAAAGCTTCAGTACCATTAATAGGAGACATTGCTAACGGATTTATAGGTTTTACTCCCAAGCTATTATCATCATATCCCATATAATAATTCTGCGCACCAGTACGACGCACCAACCGACGTTCAGCACCGCCCAACGCAGATATAGCATGTTTTCCAAATATACGATTAAAGTTCACTTGAGCACGCATTGTATATGAATAAGATTCATAACGGCTTTCATCCAATTGACCACCTTTAGGAACATTCAGTGTAAGGCTTCCTGTTGCCGCATCATATTGAGCTGCATCATTTATCATATTACGCACTGTATATGACATATTACTATATAAAGTACGATTCTTATCATAAGTACCTTCTGTCTGATATTTTAGATCAATATTAAGGCCTTCCAGAAGTTTAAATTTCAATCCTGCATGCAAACGATAATAATTGGAATTATTATGATAGCTTTCTTCTGCACGATTCTTTATCGGACTATATGTTTCATCCATCAAACCTATACTTTGCAAACGTTGCAATTCATAATCTGATTTAGTACGTTGAAAATTAAGTGGATTACCCTGTAAATCCCTTAACATATAATAACTAGGATAACTACTCATCAAGCTGCTATAACTACCTGCTCCATTATCACCCTTTGAACGATAAAAGCTTCCTGTAACTCCAAAATCAGCCGATAACCAATCAAAAAAATCCACATCATCTTTTAGGCTAAATCCTATACGATCTTTACTTTGATACTTTTGATTACCATAATCACCCATATAATTAACAGTAGCCATATATCTATTTTTATTAGAACCACCAGAAATAGCTAAATTATGTTGATGAACAATACCTACACGCGCAAATTCATCTTCTATTTGTTTACGATTATCATTTGTACGATAAGGTAACAGAGCATCTGCCAATTGACTATCTGTCAGCTGACCTCGTTCATGCTGATACAATAAGTCAACTACCGGATTTACAGCTTGACGCTTATTCAAATTCTCATAAGCCGTATGATAATAATCAAACCCTTCAATCTGCATATCTACCAGCTCGGAACTACTCATCAAATTCAAATAATCAAAATCCGGTTTTGGAGACAACTTAATACTACCATTATAACTTACTTTAGTTTTACCTTCCTGTCCGCGTTTAGTTGTAATAACAATTACACCATTAGCTGCACGGGCACCATAAATAGAACTTGCAGCAGCATCTTTCAATACCGTTATATTTTGTACATCTGTCGGATTTATTGATGCTAAATCACCTTCATAAGGCATACCATCAACTACATACAATGGCTTTGTATTTCCCATATAAGTAGTAATACCACGAATAACAACATCATTACTGTTACTGGAAGTTTTATTTATACCCGCTACCAGTCCTTCAATACGTGACAACACATCCGTTTCCAGTTTACCCTTCGTGCTTTTCTCTGAAATCACAGAATAAGATCCTGTTGCCCGTTCTTTGGACAAAGTCTGATAGCCAGTTACTACAACATCCGCCAGTGCAGTGGCATTAGTTTCCATTTTCACATTCACAACTTTCTTACCAGCTTGTACCTTGACTACTTTATCTGCCATTCCAACAAAAGTAAATGACACTAAATCACCAGGAGTAACCTGCAAACTATACCGACCGTCTATATCGGTTACAGTACCCTGACTTGTACCTCCAATCATAATGGTAGCCCCAATAATACTTTCTCCGGTTTCATCCGTAACTACACCTGTCATATAAAAAGGCTCATGTTTTCCGGTTGTTTTCTCAGCCTTTGAAGGTAAAATAAGAATCAAATTTCTTTTTACTTCATATCGTAACGAAGTCTGTTTACAAAAATCGTCCAAAACTGCATTCAAAGGAGTTTCGGTATAAGATAAACTTACCCGTTTTCCTGAATCAATATTTTCTTCATCGTAAACAAAATGGATCTTTGCTTCCCTTTGCAGTTGATCCAAGGCTGTTCTGATTAAAACATTGTTTACATTGATAGTCACCTTAGTATCCGTTTGGGCAAACGCTTCGCCCACCGAACAACAAAACACTATCAATGCAACAAAGCATTTCACCATGAGGCCTTTGCGACAGATAGTTTCGCTCAAAAGTTTTGTACTCATAATTGTTTGTTGATTTATTATTTAAAAAAGTCAATTCTCTCCTATCATTTTGCTTTCTCATTCATGTTTATCTTCAATATAAATCGTTTCTCCTTCGCGAGTAAAATGTACATTAGACACTCTCTCAATCACTTCAATAGCAAAATTCAACTCTTCATCCCTGAAAATGATACCTGCAAATCTTTTATCTTTCAAAGATTCATTTTTAAAATAGATATCTACATTATACCACCGTGACAGTTGGGCAACAATTTCAGACAAAGACGTATTACGAAACTCATAATTTCCTTTCGCCCAGGAAGTAAATAGATAAGCAGGCACATCACGTGTCACTATATCATCATTATCCGGTTCAATAACCGCTTGTTGGTCAGGATTTAACACAACCGAAACTTTAGCTGTACTTACTTTGATACGCCCTTCTGCAAGAGTCGTATATACCTTATAATCAGGATAAGCAGATATATTAAAACTTGTACCAAGTACCTCCACCGAATGTCTGTTTGTATGAACTATAAAGGGGTGCTTAGCATCTTTCGCCACTTCAAAAAAAGCTTCCCCTTCTAGGAAAACTTCTCTTTTTTCTCCAATGAAAGAAGTTGGATAACGCAAAAGACTTTCAGCATTCATCCATATCCTTGTTCCATCCGATAAAATCAACTGATATTCCCCTCCTCTTGGAATAGCCAATGTATTAATCTGAGGAGTTGAAGAAACCTCTTCCACTTTTCTATAAGTCAATAATTGATTAGCATTATTATTGATTACAGTAGAATTTGCATTAGAAATCGTACCCTTTTTAACAGACAGATCCACTTTTTCTCCATTCTCTAAAGTAAGGATAGCCTTGCGGCTGCCTGTTTCCGGAAATGAAACCACAGCAGCCACTACGGCCTCCTTGTTTTGTGTGTTATTGTGAAGAGAGAATATGTGACTGACTCCTAAAATAAGAAAAAGAAAAGCTGCCGAGGCTGCTACACAATATAAACTGAGACGGTGATTCTTTCTTTTTTGAAGCTTATATTGCAGGTTTTCCCATGAACGTTCATGATCATATTGACAACGAAATTCTTCTTTTCGCTGCGCTATATAATATTCAAAAGACTTTTTGTTCTTTTTTGGATTCTCTTTGTTCATTGATTACTTTCTTTTAATAAAAGAGAGTCCAAATTAATAAATGGGTGACAGAAAAAGAAGAAAAATTTAATTTTAGTAAAACAGTGAGTGCAGATTGTATTCTTTTCTTAATTGTTTCAATGCTCTTGTCAGATGAGTTTTTAGGGTATTCACAGAAATATGAAGTTCCTCAGCAGCTTCTTTATATTTCTTATTTTCCATAATGACAGCTCTCACTACTTGTAATTCCTGATGAGGTAATTTTTGTAGTTTTTCCAATAATAACTTATTTCGTTCCTCTTGCTCCTCTTCATCTATAGACTCTTCAGGAATACCCATATCAATGCCTGAGAGTTCTTCCATAGACAACATGTTGTTTTTCTGCAAAGCATTGATGGCCGCATTCCGCACAGACAAATAAAGATAATAACGAAGATTCTGATTTATTTTCAAATAATATTTCTTCTCCCAAAAATAGATAAAGAAATCCTGCACAATATCTTCAGCCATCTCAAAAGAATCGGTCAGCTGCACCGCATATATACATAATTTCATGTGATAAGCATCAAATAATAAACGAAAAGCCTCCTTAGGAGATGTCTGGAACAACTCCAAGATATACTTATCCTTTTCGCTATTATCTTTCAAATTTATCATCATGATAATACACTAATAGACATAAAAACTGAAAAAGGTTCTATAAATCATTAGATTTACAGAACCTTTCATAGGTGAAGGGGTGACTAGTGGGATTCGAACCCACGACATTCAGAACCACAATCTGACGCTCTAACCGACTGAACTATAGTCACCATGTTAGGCTTTCCTTTCGAAAGCGATGCAAAGGTACTGCTTTTTTTTATATCTGCAAACTTTTTGAGGAAAAATTATTCAAAAAAATACTCTTTTATGCCTCCATTCGATTTTCCTAATAAATTTTCAGTTCCTTTCAAGAAACGTTTCATCACATTAAGTTCCTCATTATTAATGGATTTATTAATAAAAGTAACAGGATATAATTCAAAGTTCTTTTTTTTACTTAAAACAGGTCTTGAAGTCCAAACCAATGCATATTCACAATCCGCTAAACGGGTTATTCGAAAAATCCGTTGCAACTTCAATCTTACCATAGCTCCTCCATCCGTTTTTTCTTTCGACATATTTGAGATAAAATTACCTAATGAATAAACAATGACATGCCGGGCAGGAGTCCGGGGGTCTTTTACAATTTCCATAGGCTGGAGTACATGCGGATGCGAACCTATTACATGATCAACTCCTTGTTCAATCAACCAGTTAGCCAATTCACACTCCGATCGTTCAGGGAACGAACAATATTCCACTCCCCCAATGCATACAGGCTATAATAACATCAGGAAGTTTTCTGCGTGCATCAAGAATATCTTTTTTTATTTGTTCCCGATTAATATAATTCACCACATTCGGAGCATCAGTCTTCAAGCCATTCGTTCCATAAGTATAGTTCAACAATACAATTCTAAAACCATTCTTCTCAATCAATAACGGGTAGTTCTTATGACGTTCTTCCGGGTTCCTATAGGTTCCAGCATGATGTATTTTCAAAGAATCCAGCATCAGAATAGTACGTTCCAACCCCAACTTCCCCTTATCCAGACAATGATTGTTAGCGGTCAGCAATACATCAAATCCGGCTTCCTTTATAGCATGAAGATATTCGTCCGGAGCACTGAACGCCGGATACCCTCTATAAGGCTTTCCTCCCAATGTCACCTCTAAGTTCCCTATAGCCATATCCGCCTCACTTATTTCTTTCTTCACATGACGGAAGCAATCATTATAATTATACCCGTCTCCTTGCCTGGCTGCATCAATTTGAGCCTGATGTTGCATCAAATCACCGACAAACAACAAAGAGATCTGATCTTGCGCCGATAGCGACAAACCAAACCATAGCAAAAAAAGAATAAAGATCTGTTTCATCTATTCTAACATTAGAGGGTACAAGATAGGAAAAAATTCGTAAAGAACAAAGTTCTACACTAATTTACAGTTTTCATACGCTTGAATTCCGTAGGAGCAACCCCGAACTGTGCCAACAGGCTTCACTATCCTGCACCCGTTCTGAAACAGCAGTACCATCGTTTTTTTCAAGCGAATAATACAAATAAAAAATTAGAAAGAGGGTCTACAAGCATTTGCAACAAATCTTTATATATCACACACATGCCTTATTGATGACAATGACCCCAACAGAAACCACGTCAGCAAGCATGCCAACCGCCAGTCCAAAAGACAAGGACATTTAAAAAAAAGACCAAGACGTTTTTAAAAAAGACGGCGGCCTTTTAAAAAAAGCTCGTCATCTTTTTTAAAAATGACCTGATCTTTTTTACCACAGCCGGAATCCGCCATATTCCATAAAGGTACAAATCCTCCATGCGCACTTCTTACAAGAAAGAAAGCCTAAAAATAGCCTACTTTACATCAAAACGGAATATCCTATAAAAAGTATATATATAACTGTATTCAAGCATTTTATGCAAAATTCAGCTTCACAATACAGTGAGGGCATAAGAGCATAAGTGAGAGCAATATTTTTTACCCTCACCATCTAAATCTTTTATAATAAACCTATTATACATGCAGTGAGGGCATGAGGGCATAAATGTCCCGAACTTCCCAGCGAGAAAGACCTATACATTAAGGACACTCCCGAAAATATAGTCACTCCGAAGAACAAAATAATCTTTTAAGAGCGAAAATCCTTCCTTATGATTTTACAGGTAAGTCCGAAAAGCAGGCATAACTTTTGTTCATGAAAACAAGTGTGTCAAAAGCAGGTCAGCTTATCTGTAAGCATTACCAAACTTTTGACACATTCTTTTTTATCCATCAAGCTTCGCAAAGCATGTGGCACTTATTTGTAAATGGCCTTTTTTCCAGCCAGCAACGTATTCTTCATTAAAGATACAATAGTCATAGGTCCCACACCACCCGGAACGGGAGTGATATAAGAACATTTTGGAGCCACTTCATCAAATTTCACATCTCCGGTCAGTTTGAATCCGGATTTCTTTGTGGCATCCTGCACACGGGTAGTACCCACGTCAATAACCACCGCACCTTCTTTCACCATCTCAGCCTTCACAAAATTCGGCTGACCCAGTGCAGCAATGATAATGTCAGCTTCCTGACATTCTTTTACCAAATCCTTGCTGCGGCTGTGACAAACAGTTACAGTGGCATCACCCGGATAAGCTTTCTGCATCATCAGGCTCGCCATAGGCTTACCCACAATATTGCTACGGCCCAATACTACACACTTCTTTCCCTGGGTTTCAATATGGTAACGTTTCAGCAATTCCAGAATACCATTAGGCGTAGCGGATACATAACAAGGAAGGCCAATGGACATACGACCTACATTGATAGGATGGAAACCATCCACATCTTTACGATAGTCAATGGTTTCAATCACTTTCTGCTCGGAAATATGCTTCGGTAAGGGAAGTTGTACGATAAAACCATCCACGTCAGCATCCTCATTCAGTTCTCTGACCTTTGCCAGTAATTCTTCTTCCGTCACATCTGCTTCATAACGGATCAGACTGGATTTGAAACCACATACTTCACAGGCCTTTACTTTAGCCGCCACGTATGTCTCACTTCCCCCGTCGTGTCCAACGAGGATTGCAGCTAAATGGGGACGCTTGCCACCTTTAGCCACGATTCCGGCAACTTCCGCAGCAATCTCCTGCTTCACCAGTTCCGAAATAGCTTTTCCATCAATTAGTTGCATACTATTTATTTATAAATAATCCATTGAGCAACAAATGTAGCATAAATCAGCCACGTTGCATAATAAAAAAAGGAGAAAGTTCCGCACTTTCTCCCTACCTGTTTATTTAAACCTTACTTTTTAAGTTTCGGCATCATCTTACCCATCTTGCTACCGGTCACCATCTTCATCATCTTGCGGGTCTGGTCAAACTGCTTCAGCAGACGGTTTACCTCCTGAATGCTGGTTCCACTGCCTTTGGCTATACGCGTACGACGTGTTCCGTTCAGGATTTCGGGATTTGTACGTTCCTGCGGAGTCATGGAATAAATAATCGCCTCAATGCTCTTGAATGCATTATCATCGATATCAATGTCTTTAATCGCTTTACCCACACCCGGAATCATGGAAGCCAACTCTTTCAGGTTACCCATCTTCTTTATCTGATGAATCTGGCTCAAAAAGTCATTGAAGTCGAACTGGTTTTTGGCAATCTTTTTCTGAAGACGCTTTGCCTCTTCCTCGTCATATTGCTCCTGCGCACGTTCTACCAAAGACACGATATCACCCATGCCGAGAATACGGTCTGCCATACGTGCAGGATGGAACTGGTCGATAGCATCCAACTTTTCGCCGGTACCCACAAACTTGATAGGCTTATTCACAACGGTACGAATAGAAAGAGCGGCACCGCCACGGGTATCACCATCCAACTTGGTCAGTACTACACCATTGAAGTCCAGACGTTCATTGAATTCACGTGCCGTATTCACGGCATCCTGTCCGGTCATTGCATCAACGACAAACAATGTTTCATCCGGATTGATAGCATTCTTAATCGCTTCAATCTCATTCATCATCTGTTCATCGATAGCCAGACGACCTGCTGTATCGACAATAACCAGATCATAACCTTTCGCTTTTGCTTCATGAATAGCGTTCAATGCAATCTGCACCGGATTCTTGCTGTCCAATTCACTATATACAGGAACCTCGATTTGTTCTCCCAATACTCTTAACTGTTCGATAGCAGCGGGACGATAAACGTCACAAGCCACCAACAGCGGCTTACGGTTCTTTTTCATCTTCAGCATGCGAGCCAGCTTTCCGGAGAATGTAGTCTTACCGGAACCTTGCAGACCTGACATCAGGATAACAGCCGGACGACCTTCCAACACCAATTCGGCAGTCTCACCGCCCATCAATGCAGTCAGTTCATCATGTACAATCTTTACCATCAACTGGCTGGGCTTCACAGCCGTAAGCACATTCTGCCCCAAAGCTTTTTCTTTCACAGTATCAGTAAAGCCTTTGGCGACCTTATAGTTCACGTCAGCATCCAACAAAGCTTTACGCACATCCTTCAATGTTTCCGCTACATTAATCTCGGTGATTTTTCCCTCACCTTTCAGTATCTTAAATGACCGTTCCAGTCTCTCACTTAAATTATCGAACATATATCTTTAATTATAAATTACGAATTATGATTGCCTGTCCTTCTTTACTAACCTTCAGAATAACAACAGGGTGCAAAAATACAAAAAACTTATGAACCTTATATCTTTTTATTCTGCCATTTTGCTTTTTTCAAATAAATAATGCTGCTAAGCAGTAACAAACTATAGTACACCACCTCTATAGAAAAACAAACAGAAACCGGTGCTTTCACCACCATGCCTATCCATAGAATGTAAAGGGCGTAGAATACCAAAGTCCCCATTTCAAGTATCAGAGCAGCCTGCGTATTTCCAGTTCCCGAAATGGCATTGAAATAAATATTCGCCACTGATGCGATAATCATCGCTCCGGCAATGACATACAACGAAGGCACAGACTCTACCAGCAACGCCGGTTCGTTGGTGTAAACCGAAAGCATGGCATGAGGAAAAAGCACTACCACCGCCACACAGACCACCATAATGAGAAACGACATCCGGGCTATACGCCAAATCAAACGCATGACATGGGTTATCCCCCCCGCACCAATCAGATTGCTGACCAATGAATTGGTAGTAGTAGACAATGCCTGAACCGGAATGAGCATCACAATATAGATACTACGTACGATATTGGCAATCGCTAGCTCGCGTTGTCCCAACCGTTCTATCGCGATGAAAAAGACAAACCAAGTAGCCATGGCCAAAAAATATTGTATCATGGTAAAACACGAAATACTCAGAATTTTTCCCAATAAAGAAAAGTCAATCTTCTGCCAGTGATTCAAGCCGAATTTCTTAAAATCCACCTTTGCGTAGGTATAAATCAAGAAAAAAGCCAATGAAGCGGCTTCAGCCATCACCGAAGCGACAGCTGCTCCTTTAATCCCCATCTCCGGCATTCCAAACTTACCGAAAATCAAAATATAGTCCAACAGCACATTCACCAATGCCATGACCACTGCATTCATTGTCAGCACCTTAGTACGTGTAATGCCAATATACAGCGCACGGAACATCACGTTGACAAAGGCGAAGAAAAAGCCCCAAATACGCCAGTTGAGAAATTCCATGGTAGCATCAAAAATGGAATCAGATGAAATGAGCAAGCGGACAATGGATGGGGCCAAAAGATGTGTCAGCCCAAACATGAGCACCGCCAATCCCAGCAAGAATATCCCTCCCTGTATCATTACGGGACCCACATCTTTGTAACGTCCTTCTCCATTACGACGAGCAATCAAGATTTGTGAACCGACACTAAAACCGAAAGCAATAGTGAAGACACAGATATAAAACAATCCACCCATGGCGGAAGCTCCCAACTCGACTTCTCCTACCCTGCCCAGGAAAGCAGTATCTGTCACATTGATAATGTTTTGCGCCAATAATCCGAGAAAAATCGGATAACTTACGTTCCATATTTCTTTGTTGGTATACATATATTTTTTTTGCATTGAGTAAAAGAGTTGCAAAGATACTACATTCTTTTCAATCCGGTGTTCTGAATGGAGTGAAGAAACCGTAAACAGACCAGGAATTTACTTAGCGGACAGGCGTGCCGGAACAAATATATCACAAAAGTATCAGCACGCTCCCTCATTCCACAGTTCCTACCAATCAATCACACAAATAAAAAAAAGGATATTCATCATCCAAGTAAATAGTTTCTATTGAAACAGTTGATTTTTTCAATAGACGACACAAATAATTGCACAAAAGGTTTGCCCGTGTGTTATTTTATCCTACCTTTGCGCCCGCAAACAAAAAATCAAGTAATAAATGAAGAAACTATTATTAATTAGTGCAGCGACACTAATCGTTTCAAATTCAACTTTCGCAGGAGGTATTTTAACCAATACAAATCAACATGCAGCTTTTCTCCGTATGCTATCCCGTGGTGCTACAACAGAAATAGACGGTGCTTTATCTAATCCTGCCGGCCTGGCTTTCTTGCCCAAAGACGGATTCCATGTAGGATTGAGCATTCAGAGCGCTTATCAGACTAGAAATATTGATGCCAGTTTTATGACATACAATGGCGTTAGTGCCACAGGTCCTACTGTTGCAGACAAGCCTTTTGAAAAATATTACGAAGGAACAGCCGCCGCACCGGTTATCCCCAGCCTCTTCGCCGCATATAAAAAAGGTGAGTGGACAATTTCAGGATTCTTCGCCATCACTGCCGGAGGTGGAAAGGCGTCTTTTGATGACGGACTGCCTATGTTCGACGCCTCAGCTATGGCAGGTATTTTTCAAGAAGGTTTAAAAGCAGAAAAACCTACGGTTATAACTCCTGATATGTATGATATTACAAGTGCCATGGACGGTAAACAATATATTTATTCTTTGCAGCTGGGATTATCCTATAAAGCTACCGAATGGCTTTCCGTATTCGGTGGAGGTAGAATGAACTACTTTACCGGTGGCTACAAAGGCTTTCTGAACGCTATTGTAAAAGGAACAGACACAAACCTGTTGCCTCTTGCTCTAGACTGTGACCAAACCGGCTGGGGACTTACTCCTGTTATCGGTGTAGATGCTAAACTGGGTAAACTGAACATTGGTGCCAAATATGAATTCAAGACCAACTTGAATATCGAAAACAATACAAAGAACTTACAGTATCCACCCAGTGCCAAAGATATGGTAGCCCCCTACGAACACGGTGTAAACACCCCCAATGACATCCCAGCCATGCTCTCTATCGCAGCCGCCTACGAATTCCTTCCGGTACTTCGCGCTTCTGTAGAATATCATTTTTATGATGACAAAAATGCAGGTATGGCAAACGGCAAACAAAAATATCTGACTAAAGGAACCAATGAATACTTGGCAGGTATTGAGTTTGATGTAACCAAGCAACTAACCCTCAGCTGTGGTGGACAAATCACTGACTACGGACTATCAGATAACTATCAATCAGATACCAGTTTTTCTTGTGATTCTTACTCTTTGGGAGTCGGAGCCAAAATAAAGATGAACAAACACCTCAATTTAAATGTTGGTTATATGTGGACTAATTATGAGGATTATACAAAAAAATCAACCAACTATAACGGAACCGGACTACCCGGAACAAATGTATATAGCCGTACCAACAAAGTGTTCGGTTTAAGTGCAGATTATAGTTTCTGATTCCTGTATATGAAATAAGAACAAGACCATGTCCAAATAACTGAGGCATGGTCTTGTTTTATAAAAAACTCCAAAGAAACTGATAATCCTTCAGCTGCACCCGCAACTGTTTCAGCGACCGGGTGATATGAAATTCTACAGTCTTTACAGAAATATCCAGCCGCAAAGCAATTTCCTTGTTCGGTAAATTTTTCATCCGGCTCAAAATAAACACCTCCCTGCTTGTAGGAGGCAATTCACTAATGGCTTCCTGCACCAAAGCTTGAATCTCATCACAAAACAATTTATCGGGATCACAAGCCTCCAAAGTCGAGATACGCAAAGCCAGTTCTTTCTGCCGCATATCTCCTATATGCTGCTCGGCACGCATACGTACCTCCAAGTGTTGCAAATGATTCAATGAACGATTTTTTATGGCAGTCAACAGCAACGCAGAAATATTGGTATCCTCCTGTAACTCATTCCGGTGCTCCCATACATTAGTAAAAGCCCCCATTACAATATCCTCAGCCTCTTCCCTGTTCCTGACATACGAGTAAGCAAACTGAACAAACTGTTGCTGACGTTTGCTAAACACCTCCGTCAGTTCTGACATAAAAACATTCTTCGTCTCTTTCATTTAACTAATTTTCTGTTTCCGTTTTTAGATCTTGACATAAATACCTTTCTTGTATAAAATATGAACAATACTCCAACAAAATAATACATACAACAAAGCATAGGCTAATGAACCGGGATAATTTCCCAACACCGGAACCAGTACCTTTTCATAAATAAAGACACTTGCCCCCGTAGCGCCCAATAGAATCCCCATTATTTCCGCAAACACATAAATAAACAAAGGGTTCACTCCGAACGACCGGAAAAAAACGCACCAACCTTGATAACCTTTTATATCAATGATCCAGATAAGCAGAGCCAAAAAGCTGGATGCCAATCCGCAGGTTGTAATGACAAAAGTAGGCGACCACACTTTCTTATTGATAGGGCAGCCGTAACTTAACAAAAAGCCGGCAAATGTGAGAATTGTACCCACCAAAAACAATCGTTGTATCTTCTCGTCATTATCTTTAGCAGAAAACAATAACTTTCCACAATAAAACCCTACCATTACATGGCACACCGCAGGAAGCGTACTCAATAGTCCTTCCGGATCAAACGCCATTCCACCATCATGGTACATGTGGGATGTACCCAATGCCCATACATCAAAACGGGCCACTATATTAGTGGCCGACAAGTTAAAGCCGTCTCCCATAGCCAATAAAAGAAAATAGACAGCCAAAGTCACCAAAATGATAGCGGGAAAATATTTATGCTTCACCGTTATAGCAACCAGACTAGTCACACCGTATCCTATAGCAAGCCGTTGCATGACTCCTAAATAACGCAACTCTTCAAAATTCAGATGATGTGTAAAAACCGATTTGGCCAGAAGATTCAAAAACAGACCGATACAAAAAATAACGACTGTACGTTTCACAATCTTCCGTAATGTAGCATGAGAATAAGTAAAATTATATTTCCGCAAAGAAATATAAGTGGATATTCCCATAATGAACATAAAAAAAGGAAAAACGAGATCGGTAGGGGTTAACCCGTTAAAGGCGGCATGCTCCAACGGAGTATACACATGCCCCCATGAACCGGGGTTATTTACAAGAATCATGCCTGCAATAGTGATGCCTCTCAAGATGTCAAGAGCAAGCAACCGTTTGGGGGTATTTGCTGTCATGCGTGTTAGATTAATAAATTGGTTAACTCGGACAAAGATAGCATTCTATTAGCAATAAAGAAACAAATCTGTGAAAAATATTTTTATATTGTAAACATATTAATCTCTCTGAAAAACATGTTTATTCCGTTTTTATTGCTATTTTTGTCCAAAAAGAATTTCTATACCCCCTTTATTTAAAAACTTAACACAGATTTATTATGAAGAAAAAGAGTCTGCCAGTATTTTTCGTTGGGTTATTAATGTGTGGATGCCAAATGAAAGAAGTAATCAATAAGTACAATGTAGTTCCATTGCCTGTTACCATGAGCGAGCAGCAGGGACGTTTTTACCTGAACAGTGATGTTCCTATCGTCGTTAACGCCTCACAAGAAGTGAAACACATTGCTTCCGGCCTGTCAACCACTCTCCTGGATATAGCCGGTCTCAAGCTGAAACCGACTGACGAGTTACATGAAAATGTACCCTCCATTGTTTTTGACAGCATTCCGGGGATGGAAAAAGAAGCCTACAAGTTATCGGTCACCCCTCAACTGATAAAAATTACCGCATCGGCGCCTAACGGCTTTTACTATGGATTACAAACCCTGTATCAACTGTTGCCGGTGGATGTCTATTGTAAAGAAAGAGCACGTAATGCCGAATGGAGTGTACCTTGCGTTGAAATAGAAGACGCCCCGACATTCCGCTATCGCGGAGCCATGCTGGATGTATGCCGCCATTTCGCATCTATAGATTATATCAAAAAATTCATAGATGTATTGGCTGCACATAAAATGAACACCTTCCACTGGCATCTTACAGACGACCAAGGCTGGAGAATTGAAATCAAAAAATACCCCAAACTGACTGAGATCGGCTCTCAACGTTCAGAAACCATGGTGGATTATTTCTATACCCATTACCCATTCAAATATGACGGCAAGCCCCACGGAGGTTTTTACACACAAGACGAAATAAAAGAAGTCGTTGCATACGCTCAAAGCAAATATATCACTGTCATTCCGGAGATAGAGTTACCTGGACATGCCTTGGCCGCTATCGCTTCCTACCCTGAATTGTCCTGCACTCCGGACAGCACCTACGAAGTTTGCAAATTATGGGGTGTGTTTGACCAAGTATTCTGCCCTACCGACACCTTCTTCCAGTTTATGGAAGGAGTCATGGACGAAGTGGTGGAATTATTCCCAAGCTCTTATATACATATAGGTGGTGATGAATGTCCTAAAACAGCCTGGGAACAATGTGAACATTGTCAAAAACTGATACGTGAACTGGGATTGGAAAATGACATCACTCCCAATCCCGTAGACGGAAGAAAGCATACGAAAGAAGAGAAATTACAAAGTTATATCGTAAGCCGTGTGGAAAAATACCTGAACAGCAAAGGACGTAATATCATCGGTTGGGATGAAATACTGGAAGGAGGGCTTGCCCCCAACGCCACAGTGATGTCATGGCGTGGTGTGGAAGGCGGAATGACCGCAGCCAAAGCCGGACATGATGCTATTATGACTCCTAATCCTTACGCTTACCTTGACCATTACCAGGAAGAACCGGAAATAGCCCCTGTTACTATCGGTGGATACAACACACTGAAAAAGACATACAGCTATAATCCTGTACCGGTTGATGCAGACAGTTTGGTAAAACAGCACATCATTGGTGTACAGGCCAATTGCTGGGCAGAATATATGCCAACTGAGGATAACCGTGATTATCAAATCTTCCCACGCCTGATCGCTATATCCGAAACCGGCTGGACTCCGATGAAGAAAAAGAATTTTACTTCATTCTGCAGCCGCATGGTAGAAGACTTCAAACGTCTGGAAGCAATGGGCGTAAAACCTTGCCTCAACTTCTTTGATGTAAATATCAACACCCGTGCCACCCAAGAAGGTGTACTGAATGTAGAGCTGGAAACATTCTATCCGGGAGCACAAATCTATTATACGACTCATGGTGAGCAACCATCCATACATGCCAACTTATACAATCATCCATTCCCATTGGACGGCACATACGACTTGAAAGCCGCTGCTTTCGTTAACGGCAAACAAATCGGTAAGGTTACTCATAAACAGCTTTACAAGAATTTAATCAGTGGAAAAAATATGAAATCATGCCCGAACCCAAAGGTATGAAAGGTGATATTTTAGGAGAAAATGATATATTGGGCGCAGACACTGTGACTTTAGGACTGACCAATGGAAAACGTGGAAATAATGCCTCCTCCACCCCGTGGGTAGGTATCAGCCCAGACAATAATGACAAAGTTACTTTTATAGTAGACTTTGAGAAAGCCACTATCCGTAAAATCAGATTCGGTACATTGTATAATGCAGCAGGTGGAATATTGCCGGTGAGCAAAGCTGTAGTCTATGTTTCCTCTTTAGACAACAAATTCGAGAAAGTAGCCGAAAAAGAATTCACTTACGATATCAAAGAAAATACGTTCAGAGGCTTCGATGAAGAAATAGAATTTCCGGCACAAGAAGCGGTGAAGGTAAAAATAGAATTTACAAGCGGAGGTAAAATACGCAATGGAATTGATTGCTATAGCCCGCATGATAAAAGCGAGGTACCCAGCACAATAGCTTTGGACGAAATAGAAATCTATTAATTTCCTATTTATATAAGGAGAATTGAATTCCATTGTAATCCGGCTCAAAACCTTGTTTTCTATTTCCTGATTGAAAACTTAGCCGGATGACAATGGAATTTCATTTTAAAAAGCACAACAAACTAAACAGGAAAAATGGTATAAAAATCTGTAATCCGGGTACAATCTTATTTTTTTCAACTCCATACTTTTGTACATAGAATTTATATTGAAAGACTTAAAATATGAACGCTATGAACAAAGTCATTTTACTTTTAATATTCAGTATTTTAACAACAACCAGTATGGCACAAAAAAAGATCAAACAGACAGCAGGACGCGACCAATTAGGAACATTCGCTCCTAAATTCGCAGAACTTAATGACGACATTCTTTTTGGAGAAGTGTGGAGCCGCACCGAGCAACTCGGTCTTCGTGACCGCAGTTTAGTCACAATCACCTCACTCATCAGTCAAGGAATAACGGACAGTTCGCTTACATTCCATCTCCAATCAGCCAAAAACAACGGTATTACGCGTACGGAAATTGCAGAGATCATCACTCACATCGGCTTCTATGCAGGATGGCCGAAAGCATGGGCGGCATTCCGTCTTGCCAAAGAAGTATGGAATGAAGATATCTCTTGTAAAGATAAAGATGAAAAAACAACGTTCCAACGCGAAATGATTTTTCCTATCGGAGAACCAAACACCGCTTATGCACAATATTTCACTGGTAACAGTTACCTCGCCCCTATCTCTCGTGAACAGGCAAGCATTTCCAATGTCACCTTTGAACCACGCTGCCGTAACAACTGGCACATCCACCATGCAACTCAAGGTGGCGGACAAATGCTTATCGGCATAGCCGGCCGTGGCTGGTATCAAGAGGAAGGTAAAGCAGCTGTTGAGATTCTTCCCGGCACAGTGATCCATATCCCTGCCAACGTAAAACATTGGCACGGTGCAGCCGCCAACAGCTGGTTCGCCCACCTTGCATTCGAACTTTCCGGAGAAAACACATCCAATGAATGGTTAGAACCCGTAACCGATGAAGAATACGACAAGATTCAAATGTTGCCTTGAATGAGGCAACAAAAATAATTTGTATCGGTGCAGACTTTATATGTAGAGGCGCACAATTCTTTTACCAAGACACACGTGCGATTTTCAAATAAATTATGTAATTTTGCCGACTGTTTATAATAACCCTTTAAAATATGAGAAAATATTTATTTTTATTCACATTTTTACTGCTATCGGCAAAAAGTTTTGCTCAAGACAAAGATTTCAATTACAAGTTCTACGGACAAATCCGCACCGACTTCTATTACAATAGTCGTGCCAATGAAGAAACTGTTGACGGGCTCTTCTATATGTATCCTAAAGATAAAGTGTACGATGCAACAGGTAAAGACCTGAATGCGACAGCTAATGGAAGCTTTTATACTTTATATACCCGTTTGGGAATAGATGTGCAAGGTCCCAAGTTGGGAAGAGCAAAAACCTCCGCAAAAGTAGAAATGGACTTCCGCGGATCAGGAACAACCTTCTCCACTGTACGTCTGCGCCATGCCTATTTAAACCTTGATTGGGGAAAACCGTCTTTACTGTTGGGACAAACCTGGCATCCGTTATATGGTGACGTTGCTCCACAAATTCTGAATCTGAATATGGGAGCTCCTTTCCAACCGTTCAGCCGTGCCCCACAAATACGATTCCGCTACAAAGCTGGTGATATACAACTGACAGGCGCGGCTATTTGGCAATCCCAATACCTGTCTCAAGGTCCTGATGGGAAAAGCCAGAAATACATAAAAGAAAGTTGTATACCCGAAATCTATATTGGTGCAGATTACAAAAGAAGCAACTGGCTAGTGGGAGCAGGCATTGAAATGATTTCATTAAAACCTCGTACTCAATCGGTAGTAGAAGATGAAGTTTACAAAGTGGATGAACGTGTCACTGCCCTGTCTTACGAAGTTCACATGAAATATACTTCTCCTCTATGGTATGTGGCAGCAAAAAGTATTTTGGGTTCCAATCTTACACAAGTATCCATGCTGGGCGGATACGGTGTAAAATCCACTGATGCCCGTACGGGAGAACAAGAGTATTCCCCCAACCGGAATTCTAGTTCATGGCTGAACATTGCATACGGTAAGAAATGGAAACCGGCTGTTTTTTTAGGTTATATGAAAAATTTAGGAACGAGTGACGAAATAAGTAAAATGTATGGTACAGGAACCAATGTAGACCAATTGGTAAGTACCAGCGCAGAACTAACCTATAATGTGCCTCACTGGAAATTGGGAGTTGAATACAATCTTACTTCCGCATGGTATGGTTCCATGAAAAGTTCTAACGGAAAGATTATTGATACTCATTCTGTTTCAAACAACAGACTGGTAGCAACAGTTTTGTTCATGTTCTGAAAAGTACAAAATAAAGAATATAAAAAAGGCAGCTTTCGAAAAGGCTGCCTTTTTTATATATAGCAGAAAATTAATTATTCACCTTTGATAGCTGCAACACCCGGAAGAATTTTTCCTTCAATTGCTTCCAACAAAGCACCGCCACCGGTAGAGATATAAGAAACCTGGTCAGCCATGCCGAACTTGTTGATACAAGCTACAGAGTCACCACCACCGATCAATGAGAATGCACCGTTCTTAGTTGCTTTTGCGATAGCTTCAGCGATAGCACGTGAACCGGCAGTAAAGTTATCGAATTCAAAAACACCGGCAGGACCGTTCCACAGAATAGTCTTGGCATCTTCAATAGCAGCCGCAAATGCTTTCTGAGTTTCAGGACCTGCATCCAAACCTTCCCATCCGTCAGGAATATTATTTGCAGGAACAACCTGAGTATGAGCATCGTTAGAGAATGCATCAGCAGCCACACAATCAGAGCCCAATACCAAATTCACACCTTTAGCTTTAGCCTTAGCAATGATATCAAGAGCCAAATCCAATTTGTCATCTTCTACGATAGAATTACCAATTTTTCCACCTTGAGCTTTTGCAAAAGTATAAGTCATACCACCGCAAAGAATCAAGTTATCCACTTTATCCATCAGGTTTTCAATGATACCAATCTTAGTAGACACCTTGGAACCACCCATAATAGCAGTGAACGGGCGCTTGATATCTTTCAGAATATTATCAACAGCTTGAACTTCTTTTTCCATCAAATACCCCAACATCTTGTTGTCCGCATCAAAATAGTCAGCGATAACGGCTGTAGAAGCATGTTTACGGTGAGCAGTACCGAATGCGTCATTGATATAGCAATCAGCATAAGAAGCCAAAGTCTTGGCAAATTCTTTCTGAGAAGCCTTCATCGCTTTCTTGGCATCTTCGTATGCAGGATCTTCTTTGTCAATGCCAACAGGCTTTCCTTCTTCTTCAGGATAGAAACGCAAATTTTCCAACAACAGGACTTCACCCGGTTTCAAAGCAGCTGCAGCATCACCGGCTTTCGCACAATCAGGAGCAAATTGAACAGGTACACCTAATTTTTCAGAAACAGCATCGACAATCTGGCTCAATGAATATTTAGCATTTACCTTACCTTTGGGTTTACCCATGTGTGACATGATAATCAAGCTGCCACCATCAGCCAACACTTTTTTCAGTGTAGGAAGAGCACCACGGATACGAGTATCATCAGTAATTTTACCATTTTCGTCCAAAGGTACATTGAAGTCCACACGGACAATTGCCTTTTTACCGGCAAAGTTGAATTTGTCAATTGTCATCATAATCTCTTATTTTTGTTTATAGTGTATAAATACAATCTCGCTTATTTTGGGTGTTGCAAAGTTACTAATATTTTTTATTAGCAGTGTGTCAGGGGGGTAATAATTTTACTTGAAATGAAAAAAGAGGATAAAAAGCACTTTTTTTGAGAAAATCGAAAAAAAAATCATTTTTCCACTAGGGTTGTTTCCAGCTATCCTGTTCTATATACAAAATGCAAAAAGAATGAAAACCGAATTGCTACATAAATATTTCAGAGGAGAAACCACCGAAAAAGAGGAAAACCAGATTGTGGAATGGGTAGAAAGCAGTGTAGAAAACAAGGAACACTTTCTAAAAGAGCGAATGCTGTTTGATGTAACCCTTTTTTCTGACGGTTCGAACATACAACGGAAACCGAAAGGGCATCTGTACCTGTACCCACTGATTGCCATTGCCGCCATGCTGGCTATTGTTTTTGTAATGGATTTGCCACATATGCATAAACCTAAACAACAATTGTCACAAACCATCCGTATTCCAGCAGGTCAACGTGCACAGATGGATCTTCCTGACGGTTCTATAGTATGGTTGAATTCCCAAACCACACTAACTTATGATGAAGACTTCGGTAAAAAAGACCGTAAAGTCACGTTAGACGGAGAAGCCTATTTCGAGGTGGCACACAATAAGGAGATTCCTTTTTATGTGCAGACAGAAAACATAAAGGTGCAAGTCACCGGAACAAAATTCGATGTATGCTCCTATAAAGGTTCAAACAGCTTTATAGCCAGACTGATAGAAGGTTCCATCAACTTGCTTACCAACAATGCAAAAGAAGAAAAGCCAATTACCAGCCTGACAAAAGGAAAGTATTTCTCAATGGAAAACGGCAAATATAGAACGGGCGAAATGAGCAGTAACAATGCTTTGGCATGGATGCAAGGCATTTATTATTTCGATGATGTTCCGTTTAAAGAGTTACTGGACAAGATTGCTCTATATTATAATTATAAGATAACAGTGAAGAATCCTAAAATCTTAGAGAACTACCGCTGCACTGGTAAATTCAAAGATTTGGACGGCATAGAGCATATACTAAAAGTTATACAAAAAGACCATCCGTTTAAATACAATATTGATAACGAACATAACAAGATAACCATAGAATAAAATCACAATAGAAGTTTAACCTTAAAAAATGAACTGTTATGATTACATAAAAACCTTTGAAAAAAGAATCGGAAAGTACCCCCATACTCCCCGATTCGACAGCTAACAATTGACCTTAATCAAATTTATTAACTTAACACATTACAAAGATATGAGAAAAATTTCTTTGGAAGGGTACTTATGCCCAAAAAGTTTAGCTTTTAAACAAATATTACGAACTATGAAGATCACCTTAATTCTTCTGTTAACCACAGCATTCAGCGCATTCAGTATGGATGTACACTCTCAGAACGCCAAAGTCAGTCTGGATACCAACATCATGAAGGTAGCCCAATTGATTTCTGCCATCGAATCACAAACTAATTACCTGTTTGTCTATAGTAAGAAAAATGTAGATCTAAGCCGCAAGGTAAAAATCAACGCAAAAAATAAAGCCGTATCCGAAATTCTAGATGAAGTTTTTTCCGGAACTGGTATCACTTATGTTATGGAAGGTAAAAACATTGTTTTGACAAAAGAAAGCAATATAGCCCGTGAGGAAGTAAAACAGCAAAATACAATTACTGTTAAAGGTGCTATAACTGATATGCAAGGTGAAGCAATTATCGGTGCAAACATTATTCAACAAGGTACTACTAACGGTACAATTACCGATATTGACGGTAACTTTACGTTAGAAGTTCCGGCTGATGCACAACTGGTTATATCTTATATCGGTTATAAAAAAGTCATAATTCCAGTAAACGGAAAGACTAATTTTACCATTAAAATGGAAGATGATGCATTGAAACTGGAAACTGTTGTAGTAACCGCTATGGGTATTAAAAAGAAAGAAGCCTCTTTAACTTATTCCACTCAGCAACTGAATGGTGACGAACTGAATAAAGTAAAGGACGCTAATATGATCAATTCATTAGCCGGTAAATCTGCCGGTGTGCAAATAACAAAGAGTTCATCCGGTCTGGGAGGTTCGGCAAAAGTATCTATCCGTGGTGCACGTTCAGCATTCGCCAGTGGTAACAACCAACCGTTATATGTCATAGATGGCGTTCCTATGCTGAATATCACAACAGAATCAACAGCCACCGTTATGGGAGGTGAAAATGACGGGGTCAACCATGACTCTGGTGACGGTGTTTCCAACTTGAACCCTGATGATATTGAAAGTATGAGTATATTAAAAGGTGCGTCTGCCGCTGCTCTCTATGGCTCCCAAGCTGCCAACGGTGTTATTTTAATTACTACAAAATCAGGGAAAGCCGGTATGTCAAGAGTTACATTCTCCTCTAACCTGACAGTAGACCATGCTGTCAGCCTGCCGGAATTTCAAAACAATTATGGACAAACTGCCGATGGTACCAGCAGTTGGGGCGACAAAGGAAATCTGACAGACTATGATAACGTAGGTAATTGGTTTGGCAATGGTATTACAGCCATCAACTCTTTAACCTTCCAAACAGGTAATGACAAAATGCAAACTTACTTTTCTTATGCCAATACCCGGGGGACAGGTATCGTGGACTCAAATAAGCTTCAAAAGCACAATATTACTTTCCGTGAAACAGCCAGTTTCTTTAATGATCGTTTAAAATTGGACGGAAATGCCAGTTTGATGACACAAACTATCCGTAATACTCCTGCCGGAGGTGGTTATTATCTGAATCCGCTGGTTGGCTTGTATTCTTTTCCCCGTGGTGCCGATCTGGCTCCCTACGCTGAAAACTTTGAAGTTTTCGATACTGACCGCAATATGAACTTACAGAATTGGTATACAAAAAATGAAGACGGCTCATTCAGCGAATGGGATCAGAATCCGTACTGGATAAAAAATCGTGTGACCAACAAGAGTAAACGTTACCGTGCATTAGCTTCTATCAGTGCAAATATAAAAGCAACTGACTGGTTAAGTATCCAGGCACGCGGGAATGTAGACTATGTAAGTGATAAGTTTGACAACAAGATGTATGCATCAACAGCAGCAAACATTGCCGGAAAAAATGATGAAACAGGGTTACCTAACGGACGCTATGTATGGTCGGATGAACAAAACTTCCAAGTATATGGTGATTTCATGGCCATGTTCAACAAAACCTTTGGTGATTTTTCCATCAATGCCGCATTAGGAACCAGCATTAACGTCAGCAAAGCCAATTCTTTAATGATCGACTCCAAAACAGCATCTTTATATCGTCCTAATGTATTTACCGTTTCCAATATCATATTCTCTTCAAAGGGATATATCAACCAAACAATTGATGCGAAACGTACTATACAATCTTTATTTGGTACAGCACAAGTGGGTTGGAAAGATGCTATTTATTTAGATATTACAGCACGTAATGACTGGTCTTCCACCCTGGCAAACACAGAAAGTATGAAAAATGGATTTTTCTATCCGTCAGTAGGTTTGACTTGGATTATGAGCAACAGCATCAAACTACCGGAATGGATCAATTTTTCAAAATTCCGTGGTTCATTCGCACAGGTCGGCAATGACCTTCCCATCGGCATCACCAATTTAGCTGATATCATTCAATGTGGTGGAAGTATCCAAACAAACGATATAGAACAACGTGGTGATTTGAAACCGGAAATCAGTACTTCCATTGAATTCGGTACAGAATGGAAGTTTTTCAATAATCGCTTCGGAATTGACTTTACATGGTATCGTACAGATACAAAAAACCAACTGTTAAGAGTAGCCAATCCGGCTGGTTCACTTTATGCGTTCCGTTATATCAATGCAGGTAAAATTCGTAACACTGGTATCGAATTGACACTAGAGGGTACTCCTTTTATGAATGAAAATTTCCGTTGGAAAACTGCTGTAAATATGTCCATGAACAGAAATAAGGTTGTTTCCTTACACAAGGATTATAAATCATTCCGTTATGGTTCGGAAGGGTTCTCCATGGCATACGATATGTGGGTAAAAGAAGGTGGAAAACTGGGAGATATTTATGGAAACGGATTCGAAAGAGATGAAAATGGTAAGATTAAATTAAACGAGACAGGAAATCCAATCAAAGTTACAGGTAACAATACTTTACTAGGCAATGCTAATCCTGATGCTTTATTAGGATGGAGCAATACCTTTACTTACAAAGGATTTACTTTGTATTTCTTGATTGATGCACGTATCGGAGGAGATGTCATGTCATTGACACAAGCACATCTTGACGCAATGGGAGTCAGCAAAGAATCCGGAGAATCCCGTGATCGCGGTTATGTGGAATATGAAGGCATCCAATTCAAAGATGTTCCTAACTTCTATGGTACAGTCGGAGGACGTAACGGCATCTCAGAATACTATATGTATGATGCAACGAATGTACGCTTACGAGAATTGACACTAGGCTATTCATTCCCGGAAACCCTCCTTGCCAAAACCAAATTCATCAAAGGATTAGATCTCACATTGTTGCACGTAACTTATTCTTTTTGTACAAAGATGCTCCATTTGACCCGGATGCAACTTTATCAGTAGGTAATACTCTGCAGGGCGTTGATGTTTTCGGCATGCCGACTACACGTAATATTGGTTTCAACGTTAAATTTACATTCTAATTTTAAAACAAAGACATTATGAAAAGTTCAAAATATATTTCAATTTTATGCGTGGGAAGCCTTCTGAGTTTAGCCTCATGCACAGACGGATTCGAATCTGACAATAAAATCAACGGTAGTTTTGATGATACTGTAAAAGAATATGATTTCCAAAAATACACTACTAACTTTGAGACAATTCAAAAAGGTATTTATTTTAACTACGACTGGGGAGAAGGCACCACTTGGCCTTGGCAGACATTCCAAAACTTGAATCATGATATGTTCTCAGGATATTTTCATGATTTTGCCTCCAAATTCAGCGATAAAAATACAGTATATGCATTAGAGGCCGGATGGACAGCCAGTGCGTGGAATTATACTTATAATTATATATTTCCAGTAGCCCATAAATCAACATTAATTACACAAGATGAAGCCAAATACAAACATTTTTATGGTGCAACCCTTATTTTAAAAGTAGAAGCCATGCACCGTATAACTGATACTTATGGCCCTATTGTCTATTCTAAATTCGGAAAAAACGAAACAAACTCTGTTGATACCCAAGAAGAAGCTTATAAAGCATTCTTTGATGATCTGGATAAAGCTGTAGACGCATTGGATACTTATTTGAAAGAAGGCGGCAAAGAAGATGGCGTGAAAAGCATTAATATGTGCAATTGTCCTACAGCCAGCAGATGGATAAAATTTGCCAATTCATTACGTCTTCGTCTAGCTATGCGCGTATCTAATGTAAATAAGACACTTGCTACCAGTGAAGCCCGAAAAGCATTAGAAAACTCTTATGGTGTCATAGAATCTTCTGATGAAAACATACAAATCTCCGGTAAGGGGTATCAAAACCCGTTAGCAGGTGTTGCCGGTTGGGGAGAAACCTATATGGGAGCAACAATAGCTTCTGTCCTAAACGGTTATGAAGATCCACGCATCAGTATATATTATAATCCGGCGACATTGGCAGAGCATACAGAGGAATATCTAGGAGTACCTCAAGGAGTATATGCCAAGGACGGTGACCCCAATTATTACCAAAGCTATTCCTTTATCAACACCCAAACAATCACAGCATCCACACCCGCCGTTCTTCTGACAGCAGCAGAAACTTGGTTCTTACGTGCTGAAGCATCTTTACGAGGTATCAATCCGAAAAACGAAAGCGCAAAGCAATGTTATGAAGCCGGTGTCCAAACTTCATTCAGCCAATGGGGCGCCGGAGATGCAAGCCTCTATCTGGCAAGCAAAGGTAAACCGACAGATTACATTAATTACGCAGCAGGCCCCGGAAAAGATATGAAAGCATTGATAACCACTACTCCCGATTTTGACGATGCAGTTAATCAAGAAGAGCAACTTGAAAAAATTATCACTCAAAAATGGATTGCCTGTTGGCCGGAAGGTATGGAAGCATGGACCGAACAACGCCGTACCGGATATCCGAAATTATTCAAAGTCCAAACCAACAACAGCAATGGTACAATTGATACAGACATCATGATTCGCCGCCTCCCCTTCTCACAAGATGATGCCAAAAAAGATCCTGAGCAGTATAAAAATCTGTGTACGGCTCTTGGTGGTGCAGACAATGGCGGTACACGGCTATGGTGGGACACAGGTAAAAACAACTTTTAATTCATATTTCAGTAACAACTATTATTTATAAGAGAGATTTTTAAATGTTTCACTTAATCAAGGTATTAGCATAAGGCAAAAAGATTTCATAAGACGGGGAGCGTGATGTTTCCCGTCTTTTTCTGTTTTTCATACGGCATTCTATTTTATTTTTCTATCTTTGTTCAAGCTATGAAATAACATACCTATACAGCAAACTTTTTCCGGATATTCATCGTTTAACTGAAAAAAATATATGAAAAAGTTTCTAAGTAATACTATCGTACAACTGCTTATTGCCGTAATTATCGGACTGTTGGCAGGCTTTGTTGTTAATGACGCAGTGCTGGAAGTCGTTATCTGTATAAAGCACATCACGGGACAGATTATATTTTTCCTGGTTCCCCTTATTATTCTGGGATTCATAGCCCCCTCTATTGCCCATTTGCGCAGCAATGCATCAAAGATGCTTTTATTCGCTTTCGGCATAGCCTACCTATCATCTATCGGAGCCTCTTTTTTCGGAGCAGCCGTAGGTTACAATGTGATTCCTTTTCTGCATATAGCCGATGATGCCAATACACTGAAAGCATTGCCGGAAAATTTACTAAAAATAGATATTCCACCGGTCATGAATGTTATGACGGCCCTTGTACTGGCAGCTTTGATAGGACTTGCTACTGCTTGGGTTAAATCGGATGAAATATCAAAACTACTGGATACTTTTCAAAAGATGGTACTTGAATTGGTGAAAAGAGTACTGCTTCCCGTACTTCCCGTATTTATTGCCGCTAACTTCTGCATTCTTAGCTATCAGGGAGCTGTTACGAAGCAGTTACCGGTATTCCTCTCCGTATTGATAGTTGTTATTGTTTGTCATTTCATCTGGCTGTCATTGCTTTATTTCATTGCAGCTGTTTACTCAAGAAAAAATAGTTGGCAGGTATTGAAATACTATGGTCCTGCTTACCTCACAGCATTAGGTACAATGTCTTCAGCAGCTACGCTGGGAGTGGCGTTGGAATGTGCCCGCAAAAGCCCTATCCTTCGAAAAGAAATCAGTGATGTGACGATACCTTTATTCGCCAATATACACCTATGCGGCTCTATCCTGACAGAAACCGTATTTGTACTCACTGTATCCCAAATGCTTTATGGAAGTATGCCCAGTATATTACAAATTACTTTATTCATCCTGTTATTAGGATTATTCGCCATCGGTGCACCGGGAGTACCGGGGGGAACAGTACTTGCCTCTTTAGGGCTAATCATCTCTGTTCTTCACTTTAATGAAGCCGGAACGGCATTACTACTTACGATTTTTGCATTACAGGACAGTTTCGGAACAGCTTGTAATATTACCGGAGATGGGGCACTAACGCTTATTACAGATACTTTCGAAAAAAGATAGCTTCGAAGCCGAAGGCTTTTAAATAAAGGCTCTCTAATAACTATCTTTTTACTTAAGGGTTTTGTAAAGTTACTTTTTTTGATATTATTGCAAATATTCTCAACCCATACTAACCACAAATCAAAAATAGATACTATGAAACGAAAAACACTTAAAAGAAAAATTTCTATTGTTGGCATTTTGGTTTTTGTCAGTATGATAGTTTATTCATGTTAGCAAGATGAATGGTCCTCCAATGTAACTGATGAAGTTATTTTTGACAGCAATAAAGAATTGACCATTGCTAAAGCAGAACAATGGTATAATGCCACCAATTCCTCAGCTACTACAGTTAGGTCCTTAAGTGCTGACGGGCGAATTCCAGCAAAGCCTAATTGGAACAAGGCTAAAGAAAGTAGAAAAGGAGATTTAGAGGTAGTCGAAACGACTCTAATGACAAGCGGTAGTACATTTTTTATGGATAACGAGACAAAAGAAAAATATGAACTACAAGATGATTTGGATAAAATATATAATGTAGTACGCATGGTAATATTGAAGAATCTAGAAACAGGTGAGATTTACAACTTCATCATGGTATTCATAGGTACTTATGATTATTTGATGCATACCACCTCTTTTGAAAACAATTCTTATTTACATCGTGGAGCTGATTTTGATGGAAAAGTTTTATTCTACAATTTCAATTATGGATTGGTAAATGGTTGGAAATATGAATCAGGGAAAATAACAGCCTCCATTTCTCCGGGAACAGAGGAAAGATACCGTATGAGTTTGCAAAGAGGAAGAGTACAATCCGTATGTAATACGGAAATAGACTGGATGGAAAAGCGGAATTGTCATAATGATATCGTTTGGGATCATGAACTGGGGCTGCCCGGCATCGATGTAATTTGCGACAAGTATTTACATCCTGAGTATCATGAAGTTTGCGTTTCATTGGATGATGACGAAATGGGTGGCGGAGGTGGTGGATATAATCCACCTTCAAATCCTCCTGAAACACCTCCTACTCCTTGTAAACGTGCTAAAACATTGTCGCAGGACGCAGCATTTAAATCGCGTATAAAAGATGTGTATAGAAAAACATTTTCCTCAGGCAATACTGTGGAGCAAGGCTTTATACAGACTTCAGACGGGCAAACTATTTTCCCCAATGTACAAGAATCAGGAAGTGCCAAATTCACAAATGATCAAATAGCAGGAAAAGAAATCATGGAATGGTACCATTCCCACCCCACAGGCTCTATGATTACTTCATGGGCAGATTTAAAGGCTTTAGCTATACGATACCAACAGGGATATGTGAAATCAGAGAATTTTACTTATGGAGTAGTTTCAGAGTTCGGATGTATGAGTATTATGATAACTTCTCCCACAGATTTTAATACTTTCGCTACCAAAGTTCGAAATGGTGAACTTTCCGAAAGTTGGAACGCTTATATAGTTGGTGCAAGCGGAGGGGGAGTTGATGAATGTATAGGTCAGTTGCTTAAATTTTTAGATCGCAATAACTCCGGTCTGTCAGTGATGTTTAGTTCGAATATTGATGAAAGCAATCCGACTTGGAATGCTCAGGAACTAGCTTCTAATGGGAAATCTGTAAATATGGAATGTAACCAATAAAAAGAAAAGTCATGAAAAGAATAGAATTTGTTTTGTGTTTGTTTTTTATCAGCACAGTTAGTTTTGCCCAAAAGGAAATTGCTCCAACAAAAAACTTGGATGCTTATATCGGGACTTGGATGTATCAGTCAAATGATACGATTTTTAAAATAGTTCTTAAAAAAGGATATGCAGAGGATCAACACATGATTATAAATGGTCTTATGGGAGGATATTTTCTATCAGTGAAGGGAATAATTGTAGAAAACTATTTTAGTATCAGAGATACTATTTGGCACTTGGACAAAAAAAAGGGAACTCAAGATTTTTCTATCTGGGCTTCAAACAATGCTACCAGTTTGGACTACATTGATCCTAATCGAGTCGGAGTTTTATTTTACGACCAACGGAAGAAGCACTTCGGCGGAAAAGGGATATTAGGCGGAAAAATACTTCTGCTTTCTTCCGATAAAATTCGTTGGCATCTGGATGAAAAATTAGGATTAGCCCTTGAAGAACCGGATGAATATACAGAACTGATAGGATTTTCTGTTCCTTCGGACGTGATAATGACTAAAGAGAAAGAACAATGATGTGAACAAAGACAACAAAATGTATCAAAAGCCAATGGAGAACCAACAGTAACCCCTGGCTTTTGGTACATTTATTTTCATAATCTTACAGCAAACTTGTTATTTCAAAACCTCATCCAGCTTTTGTTGCAAAGCCTCCCCTTCCAATCCTACAGCCAAGATCACCCCATTGGGGTCCAACAAGAAATTCATAGGAATCCAACGAATAGCATACTGCACGGCTGCATCCGATTTCCAGTCCTTCAAGTCTGAAACATGAGTCCATGCCAATTGATCTTTCTCAATAGCGGCCAACCAAGGTTCTTTCTTACGATCCAAAGAAACTCCTAAAATAGTAAAATTCTTATCCTTGTATTTATTCCAGGCAGCAACAATATTCGGATTTTCCTTGCGGCAATCAGGACACCAAGAAGCCCAAAAATCAATCAGTACATATTTTCCTCTCAAACCGGATAATGTGACAGGATTACCGTCTACATCGGGCAATGTAAAATCCGGAGCCACAGCACCGACCTGAATATCTTCCATCCGCTTGATAAAGCCATCTATTTGACTGACATACATGGTTTCATCCAATGAAGCATCCAGTTTGGCACGTAATGCCTTCATTTCTTCCAGATTCAACTTATAAGCGAAATCCTTCACTATGAAATAAGGGGTAACAGCAGATGCCGGATGAGCAGATACCAAACTATCTATGCTATATCCATCCTGACGAGTCAAAGGAGCATTTTGTGCATACAGATCATTAATGGCAGAACCTGTCACAGTCAGTATCTTTTCTGATTCATTCATCTTCAACTGCATCTTTTCGTTATCTAAAAAGAATACCAACGGACGTTTGCTATCCCTGAACGTAGTCAGCCCATAAGCCAATGGCTCAGTACAAACACCTTCAAATTTGAAAGTACCGTCAGTAATCACAGCCGAATCCACAGCTATGAACGATTTATCCTGATATTTTTTCAGATACACCATTCCATTCTTTACATCTGATATTTCCCCATTCAGAGTATATCCTTTTTTCTCTTCGCCACAGGACAGTACAGTCATAGCCAGTACACCAGCAAAAAGCACATTTACCATTCTTTTCATCTCTATCTTCCTTATTATTATAACTCGTCAAAAATAAATATTCCTATGCAATTATGCAAACTCCACCGTTCCTATTTGGAAATTAACTCTCCCTGAGTTACCTTTGTAACTTCAACTAACTATTATATAACCTATGAAAAAACTCCTATTTCTAGGCGCTCTCCTGTTGTCAACAGTATGTATGAACGCCCAAACTTCCGAATATTATCAGGAAGCAGCCAATCCTATTGCCACCAACCCCGCTTTATGGGCGAAAGTTACAGCTCCACAAATCAGCTGGGGAAGCACAGACATCCGCTATAAGAAAGAGGAACCGGCTCCCATCCATAGTGCGCAGAAAAGTATGAATCTTACTGCATGGAAAGGTGAGAAAATTTCAGCCCAACTGGTAGTATGGACTCCCAAAGTGCTAAATGACTTGACTTTCATGGTCAGCGATTTAACCTCAGGCAGTGCAACCATCAGTAAAGAGAATATCCGAACAGGCTTTGTCCGTTACGTTATAACCGATGAACTGAACAAAGACGGTTTGGGCGCATGTGGCTATCGAAACAGTGCTGATTTTGACTCAACTTTAGTAGCAGATGTAATAGACCATATCACTCCTACTCTAACCCTTCCCGCCAACTCCACCCAAGGGGGATGGATCAGCGTAAACATCCCTCAGGGCACTAAAGCCGGGAAATACACAGGAACCGTCACAGTGAAAGCCGACGGTATCACCTTGTCTGAATTAAAACTGAACCTCCAAGTGAAGAACCGTACTCTGCCTCCTCCTTCCGAATGGGCTTTCCATCTGGATTTATGGCAGAACCCTTATGCAGTATCCCGTTACTACAATGTGGAACCGTTCAGCAAAAAACATTTCGATTTGATGCGCCCATTGATGAAACTGTATGCCGATGCAGGTGGTAAGGTAATCACAGCCTCCATTATGCACAAGCCTTGGAACGGACAGACCTATGATGCTTTGAAAGCATGGTCACTTGGTTGAAAAAAGCGGATGGAACCTGGTATTTTGACTATACCGTATTCGACAAGTGGGTGGAATTTATGATGGATCTTGGTGTCAAAAAACAAATCAGTTGCTATTCTATGGTTCCCTGGCGCCTTTCTTTCCAATATTTTGATCAGGCCAGCAACTCTTTCAAATTTTTGGACGCCAAACCGGGTGAAGTTGCTTATGAAGAATTTTGGATGAATATGCTGCAAGATTTCTCAAAGCATCTGAAAGCAAAAGGCTGGTTCGATATCACTCACATTGCGATGGACGAACGCCCGATGAAGGACATGCAGGAAACACTGAAAGTGATCCGTAAGGCTGATAAAGACTTTAAAGTTTCTTTGGCAGGAACTTATCACAAAGAACTATTGGATGATCTGAATGACTATTGTATCACCATTGCCGAGAAATTTGCTCCCGAAGAGATTGAAGCGCGCCGGAAGGCAGGCAAAATAACTACTTATTATACCTGCTGCACAGAGCCCCGCCCCAACACTTTCACTTTCAGCGAACCTGCCGAAGCTGAATGGCTGGCATGGCATAGTGCGAAAGAAAATCTGGACGGATATCTTCGTTGGGCTTTAAACAGCTGGGTGAAAAATCCCCTACAAGACAGCCGTTTCACAGCTTGGGCTGCCGGAGACACGTATATGATTTATCCGGGCGCCCGTTCATCCATCCGGCTGGAACGCCTGACAGAAGGAATACAATTTTTTGAGAAAGTACGCATTCTGAAAGAAGAATTTGAAGAAAAAGGCAATAAAGGAGCTATTAAGAATATAGACAAAACCTTGAAAATGTTTGATGAATCAAGCATGGATAAGATTTCTCCTACCACTGCCGTAAACAAAGCAAAAAAAGTTATCAACCGATACTAGAAAAAGGGAAAATACCTTTATTACATACATATATATATCGGACCACACATATGTATGTAATAAAGGTACTTCAAACTAAAAGCCGAACAGAATTAACTTGTGGAAATAGGATGGATGAATCCCCGATAGCTTCAAAAGTAACTTAAGTGCATTGGGCAAGTAACTTAACTTACTTGGCTCACGAAGTCAAGTTACTTTATTTGCCCTATATTTCTCAAATAAATTCTGTTCGGCTATATAAAATGGCAAGTTCTAGTTTTAACTTTATCCTCCCTTTCCTTTATACAAGTTTATTCTTCGGGTACATAAATGATTTCTCCATTATCCAATTCATAGGCAATACCCACCTTTTTTCCTTTCTTGCCGCTTTTGACATCCTGATCCTCAGAAGGGGTATAACGGTTAATCTTCTGCCCTTCCTTGGTTATGATTTCCATGTTTTCCTTACCCGGATTCTTCACCATCGTAAAATCTTCCTGACTAAACATTTCAGTCATATTATAACGGGTAACCAAGGCCACCATTAACGCTACAGCAAACACCATCGCCACATCAAACAGATTGCTGACCACGCTCATCGGGTCACTATCCTCCTCTTTTCTTAATAAATTACGTTTCATCTCAAGCTGTACGTTTTTCAGTGAGCAATTCAGAAAGGAATTCCAGATTAGTCATATCCTGTAAATACCAGCGTTGCTTCACCTGTTGGGTTATGAAACCGATAGCACTAGAAAACAGACCAACTACAGTCGTAGCAAAAGCGACCTGCATATTATACGCCATAGAAGCGATATCACCAGTAGAAAGTCCCACCAAAGCAGGTCCCATTGGAATCAATGTACCCATCAATCCAAGCATCGGTCCCATCTTGGTCAATGTTTTTGAAATAGCCAAATCCTTATCAGCAGTAATTTCAAAATCAGCCAACAGGCGCTGCACATGTGCCGGACGGTCTTTTGACTCCAACACCCGACGGATATACGCAATGACCAACGAGTTCGACTTCACAGGAAGTTTGCCTTCCAATTCGGGCAAAGTATCTATAGTCAGTGTATCAAGCTGTTGACGCAACAACGCATCCGTACGCCGAATAGCCAGATACTGCCCGAAAAAACTGCCTATCAATAATAGCGAACGGATGAAAAGAATAATAAGCAATACAACAACAGGGACTAAAAGTCCGTTCGAAATCCAAAACAGAATGTCTGATATAAGATTCATAATGTCAGTAAGTTTTAAATGTTTGTTTTTATTCGTCTATATTTATATATAACCAATCCAATGAGTCCTCCACCTGCCAGCATAATTATCAAGCCGGTCAATGCCCCCCAATCCACCTCGCTTACACCTGTTACGGCGGTACGACCATTTACAGTAGCAATAATTCCCAATATGGCGGTCAATGCATTAGTGAGGAACAATAGCTCCAACCGTAATTCCTTTTCCGGCAAAAGATAACGAAGAAACAATGTGCCTGCAGAAATCAATATCAATACACCTGCCGCCATACTCCATGCGACAAGAGAAAAGGAAACACCCGGAAAAGAGAAGATAAGATATACCAATCCGCTAAACAAGACAGGAAATATCAAAATCCCCGGAAACCAACGTAAAGCACGGTAAGCCAAAAGAGTACGTTTCTTAACAGGCCCTGTAGTAAGCACATGAACAGCCAACATACAAAAAGCCATCTGTAAGGCAACTTCCACTGTAAGCACCACCGAAGTGTCAAGCATCAATTGGACATTTGCCAACCAATCAGCAATCTGTGTCTTAGACTGCTGAATAGCATATGGCCACATCAGTCCCACAAAGAGGGTGGCTACAACAGCTATTGCTGCAACCGATCCTCGTTTACGAAATGTCTGTTTCATCATAAAATTGAAACAGACCAATATCATAAGAACAACTACAACTGTTTCCATAGCCTGTTATTCCTGCATTTTTTTACGGCGACAACGCACCAATACAATTAAAACAAGAACTGCAGCCACCACTACAACGCAAACAACAGTATTGCTTACCGTATTCGTCTGTTGTTCCGTACCGACTGTATTCATCTCTTCTTTTTTCATCACCATACCCTTTTGCTCTTTTGAAGCAGCAACTTCACGTATCTGACTGATGTTTTCCTTATACCGGGATGCAGTCTGTGCATCCGTTTTAGAAGCTATGAACTGACGTAATTTAGCATTATCACAAACAAAACCAGAACAAGACGGTTTATATTTATTCACCAAATCGGTATGTAGTTTGGCAATATCCGCTATCTGTTGCCCGCTAGCCTGCCACATTCCTTTACGGATAGTTTCCATCATTACCGCAGTCATTTCTTCCAAAGCGGCAGGGTTCTGCTTTTCAAAATAATCCTGCACTCCCAAGTTAAATTTATCCTTTACATACACATCATATATCTCATTCCACATTTCCTTATCAACAGCCTGAGGTTTCATGACATTCCAACCATACGTATTTTGCACAATCTCAGCAAAAGTATTAGCTGCGCCGGCCTCCCCTTTCATTTTTTCCTTAATATAAGCAGGATTGAATATTGTGGTACGGCTCTCTATACCAATAGCTTCTTTCACCTCTTGCATACGGGCATTGTTACGGTTACGATAGTCGCTCAGATACGCATCAGGATCTTTACCGGTCACATTACGGACAGCAAGATTCATACCTCCCATAAACTCATACACATGATCCAGACTTAATGCACCCCATGTATTGCTTTGACGTGGCTGAATAACCGCATCCGTACGTGTCAAAGCAGCTTCCAAAGCAAATTGGCGAACAGTTTCCCAATTCTTTTCACTACCATAAAAAGCACCCATATTATTCAAATAAACATCGGCGATTTCCTTTTCACTTTCCCAACGGTCACCAGATTGCACCATACTTTGTATACCCGTACCATAATTACCATTCACTCCTCCGAACACACGGAAAGTAGACATTTCACGGGCCTCTTTTGGAGTCAGACCTTTTTCTATTAATACACGTTCAGCTTCCACAACACCTGCTGCTACTTGATTTTCAAATTGATCTTCTCTAGCATTGGCAGCCATCTCTACGGCACGATTAACAAGAAACAGACGTGAAGCGGCAATATCTCGCAGCTGCCCGCTAGTCTGCACTACCACATCAATACGAGGACGGCCTAATTCAGCAGAAGGAATCAGACGAAGATCCGTCACACGCCCAAACGTATCACGAACAGGCTCTACACCCAGCATATAAAGCACCTGTGCAATAGTAGCACCGCCGGTTTCTATAAATTCTCCACTCCATAATGTATAACTTACTTTACGGGGAACAGAGTCATTATGACGACGGCGATACATTTCGATAGTGTTGTCAGCCAATTGTTTTCCTTTTTCCCATGCAGATTCCGACGGAGTTTCTTCAGCATTGATAGCGAAAAGATTTCGTCCTGTAGGTAATGTATTAGGATTGGCGATGGGATCACCACCCGGTGAAGGCTGCGTATATCCTCCGTTCAACGCATTCACCATAGAGGTCAATTCTCTTTCCGGACTTTCCAAAAGAGCACTCTTATAATTGCCCACATTCTTCAAGGTACGTTCTACTTCCACGACAGCCAAAGCAAAATTCATCTCCTCTTTAGAATATTCTTTTTTCTTGGACATCATAGCTTTCATCATCGCTTCCATGCCTCCGAATTTATCACTATCCGCTTTTTCACGTTTTCCTCGAGAAGTTGTTTTCATTGTAACCGTATCTTTGGCCAGTGTATTCATACCTACAGCATGGCTCTTGTACATTCCTGTTTCCATTTTCTTTAAAGCTTCAGGGCTTGCACCCATTTTTTTTGCAAGTTCCATAGCTTTCTCAGGATTCATACCTTTCGCTATTTCCTTCATTTTCTCTTTCATAGACCCGGATATGCTATTCCTTTTCGAACATCCGCTTTGGTCAGCCTGCATTATTCCACTGCCCATATCAGCATGTGTTTTAGCCTCAGCCGGAGCTTCTTCAGCTAATGCCATCATCATGGCCATCATGCCTTGAGAAGTATTACGGGATTTATTGATTTCATGTGCTTTAGCAAGTTCATCGGAAGTAATGCCAGTAATACGGCAAATCAATTCATCAGAAGCCAACGATGGATCAGCCAACAGACGAGTGACCAAATCACGTGCAGGTTCTAAATAACGCTGAGTAAAAAGAGTGCGATGTTTCTCTACCTGTCCGTCCGCACGATTACGTAGTTTATCTAATGCCAACAGACTATAGGCTATCGGCTCGGTAGCCATAGCATACACACTGGAAGTAATACGAATGGGTTCATAAGGAATCCCCATCGTATACAGCTGACCTGTAATCTTCTCATTTGCCAGTTCCTCTGCAAAATTTTCTATACGCTGAATATCTTCCTCGGCATAAGGAACAGTAAGAAGACTATCCAATTCCAATTCACGATGGATGCCCAGTTTCACCGTGAGTTTCTTTACCGCCAATGAAGCACGGTTCAAAGCGTCTTTATTTCCGGTAGACAGTACAGCCTGCCCATCGGCCGGAAGTAAATTATTGTATGTTTTGACAGCCTCAGTCAGTTCACGATAAATGGTGCGGACACTACTTTCCATAAAAGGTGGAGTAAGGTAAGATTGCAATCCTGCATACGAACGACGCTTAGCAATCATCCCTTCACCTACATTGCCGATGGAATAAATATAAAAATGAGGTAATGCACCTACCAGACGGTCGGACCAGTCATTGCTGCACAAAGCAACTTGTTTGCGCGGAGTGAACTCTAAACTGCCATGAGTACCGAAATGAATCAACGCATCAGCTTTAAATCCGAATTGTGTCCACAGATAAGAAGCAATATAAGTATGTGGAGGAGCTGCATTGGTTCCATGTACTACTTTAAATGCATTATCCCCACTACCGGCCGCATTCTGTGGCAAGAGCACCACATTTCCAAATTGCAAACGAGCTACTCCTAAACGGCCGTCGGAAGTAGTCATATATGCTCCGGGAAATTCACCATTGGCAGCTATTACTTCGGCATACATTTCAGGACGAATGGATTTCTTTATCCAACTCTCATATTGTTCTTTTGTTATGAGTTCGGGCTTGCCGGTTTCCATAAACCGATCAAAAGCTCCTTCGGCATACGAACCAAATACGGCTCCTTGAGATTGTATCATCTGTTCCAATTCTTTCGAAGAGGTAGGCAAACCGTCCACCTTGTAGCCCTCGCGTTTCATACGCTGCAACAAGTTATAAAGTGAAGGAACCACTTCCATACCACCCGCAGTCAGTGCATTCTGACCAGGACCTTTATAATAATAAATAGCAACGCGTTTCTCACTATTGGGTTTACGCTGCAGAGCAATATAGTTATTAACTGTTTCTACAAAAGTTTCCAAGCGTTCTGGAATAGCATAAGCACGTTGTAAACCCTCCTCATCCTTATAATGTCCAAAAAGAGCGAACGGACGGATAGCTCCATCTATCTCGGGAGTAACAATACTTTGTGACATAAAGCCGCCATTCATCCCCATCTTGTCCCTCTCCCACTCCTCTACCAAGCGATTTACATTCAATGGAGAGAAAAGCGGTATATTCTGTTTCGCCAGATAATCTACAATAGGTTCACCCATACGTCCATGCGCCATATTGATAATAGCAGACGGACGGACAGAATCAATTCCATGGTTCTGAATAAAAGAACGCATGGAACGTATAGGATAAACCATATTGCCAGTTTCCTCCAATTTAGCAATAAGCCCGGAAGGTTCACCCATCGGACCGGTCACAATAATACGCGGAGCATTCTCTTTCCACAAGCCGTTATGTTGCAGAAAAGTATTGTATCCGGCTACCGTATTGAAACCCAACTCTTCGTCTTCGGGTTTCTTTGGATCCATGTGATAAAGCACATCATCGGCACGTTTCATTACGGCTTCCGGTTCAGACACAGAGAATAGTTTTTTATCAATATGCACACGCACATAATTCAGCATACTGCGATAGTTACGACGTCCTCCATTAGACAGATAATGTTTCAATGTATCCGCTTGGATGGAATCCAATGAAATAATCTTGTTTGCAGGATTGGTAGCGGCAGTAGTCAATACCGGCAGACCACCATCGGCTGCCTTTTGTATTTGCGCACGTTGCTCTTCAGTAATCCTTAATCCCATGGCATTGATAAATACCATATCATAACCGGCCAATCGGTTCAGATCATCTGTGCTCAGTTCACTGATTTTAATAAATGAATTGTCATTAGCCTTAGATATCTGCCCTAAACTGATTACCTGATAGTTGATGAAAGCCACTTTAGTTGCACTGAACCAAAGATTCCATACACCAAACAAAAGCAGCAAGATGACTGCTATCCCTCCGCCAATCAATAATTGTTTCTTCTTCATATCTTTATTTAAATCACATAGTTTATTTAGTATTAGCAGCCAAATTTCATTTGAACAATTGTTCTATATCCAATGACAAACCGGCTGAAAAAGTTGTTCCTTTAGTAGCAGGCGAATTATTATAATAACGGAAAGGGACATAATTAAACAGGTTGTCTACCGCCAAAGTCATATCAACACCTTTCCATACTTTCTGAGACAACGTAAGCTTCCACATTGTATACGCCGGATAAGTCACTTTCTCAGTTTCTTCATAAGAAGTGTTCGACGTATATTCCTCCGTATTCACCTTGGAAAGAAAACGTCCGTTCAAAGCAACATTAAACGCATAGTTCTTCCAATGCTTGTCATACTCAAGACGGACAGTAGCCGTATGCGGGCGAGTACTTGAAATGACAGGTTGCCCTTTCTTTATATTCTCATGTGTATAGGCGTAAGATAAACGTGCCGACAGTCCACAAGGATATTTGACGGAAGCATTTGCCTCGGCACCGGATATCCTGATATTTGATATATTGGTATATACCTGCCCTTTCAACGCCTCACTCCACGCCGTAGTGATACGATTATCAACTACATTATAGAAACCTGTCACCGTCAAATTATAACGACCTTTCATATATTCTGCCGAAAGAGAAAAATTATGGCTGGTTTCAGGCTTCAAGTCAGGATTACCATAAATCATAAAAATACTTGCCATATCAAAATTCATATACATTTCTTTCAAAGTAGGAGCTCGGAAACCACCGGCATAGGAACCTCTCAATGAACAGTTTCCTATTTTATACATCAGTCCTAATTTGGGAGAGAAATGATTAATATCGGAATCTGAATAATAATCAAAACGTAATCCTGTGATGACATTGAAATATTTCGTCGGGTTCCAGTCAAACTGTGCAAAGCCGTCCACTGTATACTGATGTTTACTTCCATTATTGGCAAACTGATAGGACATTAAATAATCACGCATATAATCACCACCCACGGTGAGAATATGCTTACCGACAAAAGTATGATTATAAAAAGTATGAACCGAATGTTGTACATTACTATAATCACGTACATCATTAGCGTCTTGCGGCAAGTAGTCGCTCTTATCATACTGGTCGAAAGAATAAGCTATTTCCAGATCCTTATCTTTATCCAATACATAATTTCCTTTCACCCCACCACTGAAGTCGCGATAACGGTCTTTACTAGTCTGTGACTTCTCACGTTCACGAAAAAAATATCCGGCACGTGCCGTCAGTTTCAGATGGTCATTAGCAGTATAGACCAAACGTTCTTTGAAATTCCAAGTTTTATCACCATACACCTTTTTAAATGCCCAATCCTCCGTTTCCTCATTTGTTTTTCCATCTGCCAAATCTTTTTCATCTACTTGGGTATGCTGTACATTAGTCACACTATTGAATTTTCCAACATTGAAACCTATTGTTCCTCCATAACGCTGCTCATTATAAGCCCCGTAACGTCCATTGAGATTCACAGTCCAAGGCTCCGCAGGCACTTTACTTATGATGTTTACCACTCCTCCTACCGCATTCGAACCATAGAGTGAAGAAGCCGCACCTTTTACAATTTCAATACGCTCCACATTGCTCATATTCAATCGGTTGTAGTCTATATTATCCAAAGTCTCACCTGCCAGACGCTCACCATCAACCAGAAAAAGTACAGCATTTCCACCAAATCCTTGCATATTGAGAGAAACTTGCTGGTCCATGGAATAAGAGAATTCAATTCCCGGCAGTTCTGCCTGAAGTAAATCTCCAATATGGGTAGCATCTACTTTTTTTATTTCATCGGCAGTAATGACACGAGTTACAATGGGAACATCTTTCAGGAGTTTCGGAGTACGGGTTCCTGTTACAACTATAGTTTCCATATTTACAGCATCTTCTTTCAGTATAAAATCAACTTTACCTGTTTTACTGACAGACACTTTATGAGTCTGCGAGATATACCCCATGTATGAAACCTGTAGAGTATATTCTCTATTATCGGGTAATTTCAACATGTATTTTCCCTGTGTATCCGTAGTGGTTCCCAAAGTTACTTTTTCTTTTACGGAAACTGTTGCTCCCGTCAGAGGTTCTTTATTTTCATCAAATACAGTTCCCGAAATAATTCGTTGTGCTGATACTGATACCGCCATCAGCCAACACAGTATCAAGCACACGTTTCTGAGTAGTCTATGCATATCGTATGTCGGTTTACAATTCAAACGGATAAATATAATCAATAGTCATGAAGCCTTTTACACCACTAGCATTCATATAATTTGTGAGACGAACAGCCGCATAAGTTCCATCTTTCAGCTTTACCATATAAACCTTGTTTGAAAGAGTATAGGTAGGTGGCATATTACTTTTATCAACATTCAACCATTTGGATAGTTCTTCATTATAATAGGATGCCATATAAACAATATTACCATCCATCATACCTGACATATCAATGGCTATCTTAGCGGTAGTCCAAACATCCTCAACATAGGCTCCTTCGGGCATCGCATCCGCATTCCGTAAAGCAGAAAAACCTGTGAAACCGGTTTCCAATACTGCTCCAGCATTGGTTTTAACATCATAACGATGAACAGCAATATCCCATTCCTCCGGTTCTTTCTGTTCAGAATCCGTCACATTTACAGAATCTACTTTTTGTGTATGGAAATCGATAAAAGTCCAACGTCTATAATCAGTAGCATCAATATAAATAGTACCCGAATGGGTAGAAGGGTCTGTTCTTATAAAACCCAATTCATTACTATCCGAAGCAGCAGGACTATCATATATTCCTTCCAAAATACCATCACATGCCGAGAATGGCAAAAGCATCATTCCCAGTATGGTTATAATAGAGAGATATCTTTTCATGCTATTTAGTGCCTACAAAAGTCGCAGTAATAGCCATAGGCATGGCTCCCGGCTTTAGTGTAAAGATCAGATCAGCCTTTTCATCCTTAATCGTTCCTTGTAAACTTCCTGTATATTTTACAGAACCAACAGTTACATCAACAGCACTTTCCGGCAAAATATAAGTGACATTATCGGAGGTATGCACTTTAATTCCAGGTATAGCAATATCCGGCAATGACATCATTCCTTCACCAGCACCGCCAACTAGAAGAACTTGAACAGTTCCCCCTTCTTCCGCAGTAATTTTCACCTGACTGTCAGACGTTCCTTGATCATTTCCTGATACTGAGAGTGATAATGTTCCATTGTAAATACCAGCAACCTCCTGAGCCGGGATCACGGTATCTTCCTTTTTATTATCATCATCACTACATGCTACTGCACACAATGCAATAGCCATCATCGCTAAATAGTTTTTCAATTTCATAATACTTTAGTTTTATTGATTAATAGTTATTATTTTATGTTTTCAAATTTGTTGCAAAGTTACCCTTACCACCAAGAGTACACAATACCTAAAAATTGGGGTTTTATTGCTAATAATCATATACATAATAAAATACACGAGTACTTATTTTTAGGTATAAAGCCGAAAATTATCACCATTAATAGGTATTATCAGTATGTATTTCTATAACCAATTTTGTAAAAAAAGCAAGCATGATTAAATTGACACATCATGAAATGCCTGTGAACAAGACACTTCATCATAGAACAATAGAGATTCTGACAGTACTTACCCTACTTATAGGTAGTCCGTCATTCCTTATTTACTTCTATTGTTCCCACGACACAAATAATCCATTATGCCAATGGTTGCTTTGTACTTTGAACCATACTCCCGAAGATGGGGAATACTTATATAATCGATACTTAGTAATCAGTATCACATGAGCGGCCTTATATTCGGATTTTTATTTGTAATTTCCTTATTGTTCATTGCAATAAGAAAAAGATCCTTAGATTTATCTCCATTCCAAATCACTTATTTACATTCACTCATAAAAAAAAATCAGTAAGCATCTTCCACTTTATAAGCTACCATCCAAAGCATCCGGCCTTAAATACCTTATAATTTCATATGTTGATAAACTCTTTCTTAAACAGAAGATTCAATTTCATATTAGCAATGATTTAGTTGCATATTCCTTCTATAGCTTTAAAACATTTTAAATATCAAGTTATATTTGTCCGGGATAGATGTATCAAAACTTTTTTTATCTTAAAATGTTTATAATGTATGGAAATGCTATTTTTACTAAAGAATTTATACCGTGATCCTCTTGCGCTATCCAGATTCAGCCAATTCAGGTGTCTTCATATAAGTAAAGGAGAGATTATCCAAAACTTGAACGAAACCCATGAATTTCAAGTTTGTTTTGTTCTAAAAGGATCATTATGTCTGTTCAGAGATCAAATGGAATCAATGCCTCTGATAGCAGTGCAAAATGAATTTTTCTTTATCAGCAGCTTGCATCAATGTAAAATCAAGGCAATGGATGAAGTACAACTTGTCATTCATGCATGTAATATTGTGGCTCCTTATCTACATAGCAGAACAATAGAGTATCTGCAAGATATATCCATCGAAGAAGTAAAACCGGTAGAAGTTCTTCCCATTTATCCGTTAATACGTTCCTACTTGGATTTGCTGGTCGATTACATGAAAAATGGAACAGAAATTCCCGACTTACATCGAGCCAAAGAATATGAATTGTTCTCATTATTTAAAATTTGCTATAAGAAGAATGAAATTGCCTCCATTTTCCGTGATGCGCTATCTAACGACCTTCAATTCTTCGTATCCGTCATGACACATTACAAAGCTTGCAGAACAGCCAAAGAACTAGCTATTCTATCGGATATAACGACCTTATTTTCACACAGTTATTCAAAAAAAACTTCCATGGAGATACACCATATCAATGGTTACAAAAACAAACATCTTATGAAATTGAATTCAAATTAAAAAAAAGTACCCTACCCATCAAACAAATAATGCTGGACTATCATTTCAAGACATTTTCCCATTTTACGACCTACTGTAAAAGAAATATCGGAGCTACTCCTAACGAAATACGTAAAAAAGGAGAAGAATCAAGAGATACACCTTCTCTTGAAACATATTCAGTTTCTGCAAACGATTAAGCAAACATCCCGCATCCTGAAAATTATGAATATAGTTATCTCCATCATACACACTAAAGCTAATAATAAGTTTGTTTCCTGATCTCGGTATATGGATCTATTTTAAGAGTTTCTATACATCTATAATAACAAATATCACAAAACCTAATCATAATCCACCATCAATATATGGAAAACTTATCACATATACCCCTCTGTAAAATCATATAAAGCATCTACCATTTAAAACTATCCCAAAACGAACATTTAGAAAAATAGGAAACCTTTTTATGCAGATATAAAAGAAAGAACTGATTATATGCAAACAAATCTTTTAAATACGCAACTTCTTTTTAGTACCAAATATAGAACTTTGCACCCAAATAAAATGTGAATATTATTATAATGTAAATCGCACACAGCAGAATAACCTAAAATATAAAATTGCATGCCCCCCAACGATACAATATTCAATAAAGCAGAACGGAGTTTATCCAATATGTAACAACAAAGAACAATTCATTTTTAATAATTTACAGTCATGTATACAAAGAAGAAATGCAAAATTTATGTATTATCAGTGCTACTTTGCACATTTTTTTTCTCGTGCAGCAGTATTGATTTTGAATTACCCCAAGGTCCTCAGGGAACCAATGGCAAATCCGCTTATGAGATATGGAAAGAAGAAGTTGAAACCGGTCATATAAACTGGCCTTCCACCCAAGTTGATTTAGCAGACTTTTTAGTTTATATTAAAGGAGAAAAAGGAGACAAAGGAAAAGATGGAATGTCTGCATACGATCAATGGAAAATCCTGATCACCCAAGGTAATGTCACCAACCCTCATGACCCTTCGCTCATTTGGCCTTCTTCAAAAAATACAGAAGCCGATTTTTGGGATTTTCTTAGCGGAAGAGACGGAGAATCACCTCATATTGGCGAAAATGGGAATTGGTATATCGGCAATAAAGATACAAAAATCAAAGCTATCGGCAAAGATGGAAAGGATGGAATTAATGGCAAAGACGGATTTTCCGCCTATGAATTATGGAAACAATCTGTTGCTGGCGGCAATATAAATTGGCCCAAAGACCAAACAACAATGGAACATTTCTTTTTATATTTAAAAGGGAAAGATGGTGAAAATGGTATTACTCCACATGTTGGTGAAAATGGTAATTGGTATATTGGCAATCGTGATACAAATTTTCCGGCTCAAGGTCAAAAAGGAGAAAATGGTAAAGACGGAACATCCCCTTATATTGGTCCTAATGGAAACTGGTGGATCAATACATCCGATACAAAAATAAAAGCTCAAGGAGAGAAAGGAAGCGATGGATTAACCCCTTTCATTAAAGACGGATACTGGTGGATAGGCACATCCAATACAGGGATTGCAGTGCAAGGTCCCAAAGGAGAACAAGGTGATAAAGGAGCGGACGGACTTACCCCGGTGATAAAAAATGGGAACTGGTGGATAGGCACCACCGATACAGGAATAAAAGCTCAAGGAGAGAAAGGAGATGATGGCGTATCTCCCCATATAGGTAATAACGGAAATTGGTGGATAGGTACTACTGATACAAGAATAAAAGCTCAAGGAGAAAAAGGAGTTAACGGAGCATCTGCATACGAATTATGGGTAAATGACGTCAAAAATGATAAAATCAAAGACAAAAATAATTCAGCATGGTCCAAAGATAAAATTACAATGGCAGATTTTTACACTTACCTCAGTGGAACAAATGGTAACAATGGAAAATCCGCTTATGAACTATGGAAAGAAACTGTAGGAACAGGCAATATGAATGATCCTAAAAATCCAGGACAAAAATGGCCTTCTGACAAAGTTTCAGAATATGATTTTTTCAATTATTTAGCTGGTAAAGACGGAATAAACGGAAGCAATGGTTTATCAGCACATGAACTGTGGAAAAATGACTTAGCTAAATTTTGCGGTACAACAAGTGCACTTATTGACCACAAAAATGGTGGAGTATGGGACTGTGAAAAAAATACGTTAAAGGATTTTTATGACTATCTACACGGGAAAGATGGCAAAGACGGAGAAGATGGCAAAGACGGCAAACCCGGAGAACCAGGAAAACCGGGAACAGAAGTTACCATCATTAAGGGTATACCTAATGTTATTGCACAATATTCTCAATCAGAATATGGTGAATATGTACGCACAACTGATGGAGGTGTACTCTATAAAGTATATGATGAAACTGGACAAATCGCACCAAAAGCTCAAGTAAAAGGCATGCCGGGTATCAATGCAGAAAAAACTTACATTACCAATGAAAACGGAGAGTTTATTGTACCTAAAGAAGATTTACCCGAAATACAAGACATAAACTTACGCTGGGGAACGGTAAAAGAAGTAACCCTAGCCGGAAAGTTGCCGCAAGAATCCGCTAAAAACACATATGTTCCTAATAGAGTACGCATGAGAATGATCCTCCGCGATAATTCAAATTCATTATACGATTATCAGTATCTATATTTCTATATACAACGAAAAGTTAATCCGGAAGACCAATGGCAAAATATCCCTTCTTATTTACCTAATAGTGGTTCAAGGAATTTAGACGCATATAGAGTCTCTGACAAAAATAATCCCAACAGTATTTTGCCAGACAAAAAACTATATTCAAACCAAAGTTATAGTTCAAATAATGGAGGATATTATTACTATATTTATACCTATCGGTTCATTCAAGAAAATCCCGGAAAATTCAAAAACAATCAATCTGAATATTGGGATGGAAGTGACGTTTATTACACTGTAAAAGCTAGAGAACCTTATTATGGAGAAACTTTCCAATGGAATGGTGTTTGTTTATTAGCTCCTTATCAAATGGGACCTACGCTAAAAACATTAAAATTAAAAATAATATCCAATGGAGAAGCACCCAGTTTCTCATCTGCTGAAGGTGAATTGGATTTTTCAAAAATAGACTTTACAAGAATTTACAAATCATCGACCACACGTGTCGTTAAAGAAAATGGAATGGACTATGTAGAACCGATAGCATATACTGAAGAAGAAGCCAGCAAACTTAAAATGGCATATATCACATTCAGATATACCTCAACAGCTGGCTCACAAGAAGCATCAAGTTCTAATAACAGATCTTCTGCAGAAGTTCCAACGTTCAAAGTATTCGCACCATTTTTAAATTCATCCATATACATTGACAGTGGCAACAGTTCATATTTCTATAGATATTATCAAGGTTATCTCCGAAAAGGAAAGGATGAAAAAACATTTATTATTGAAAACTATAGCAGCTCTTATGAGTTGCCCGAAGTACAAGTTATCTATGAAGAATAAAAATATGAAGAAAATATATATACATAAAATCCATCTCATACTATGCTTTACCTCAGTATTATGTTTCGGTTTACCTATAAATGCACAACAAAATGCAAAGAATGGAGCAGCCGATAATAATAAAAAAGCATGGGAAATAGGTATAGGCGCAACCGGACTTCAAATGACACGTTTTAATGTCATTAATTTCCATACTAATAATAAAGGCGGTTACACTGTAGGTACTAATAAAAAAGATTTTATTTTTGGAGGAAATCTATATTTTGCTCGTGAACTTAACTCTCATTTTTATCTAGATTTACAAGGAACATTAGACTACAGTTCCGATCCTGTCCGTAACGGTAAAGAATCAAGATGGCTAGGTATGGCAGGAATCGGTTTACAGTGGCGTCTAGGTGAATATCTCCATTCAAATTATATTGATCCTTTCCTACGGATGGGAGCCAACTATATGTACAAGAATTTTAAGATCAACTATAAGGGGATGGAAGAATTCAACAGTGAGGAGATGGGATGGAATCTGTCAAATGATTATACTAAAGAAGGGAAAGATAAACAAAATCTTATCCCTATTTCATTGGGAATAGGCGTGAATATGTGGCTTAATGACAACATTGGCATAGGACTCCAAGGAGACTACCTCATCATGCCATACAAACATATAGCCAATTCATGGCAAGGAAGCATTCGATTGATGTGGCGCATTGGTGGTAAATCCCTAAAAGTCAAACCGGAAATTCAATATGTGGAAAAAATCATAGAAAAAGTTATAGAAAAACCTATAATCATGAAACAAATTGTAGAAACTCCAAACCAGACCAATGTTTTATGTGATTTATTCAACAATATCTATTTTGAGTTTGATAAAACAGAAATAACTCCTAAAGCAGCTACTATCATTGATGAAATAGCTCAAATTATGCTGACAGACACAAGCAAAAAATATCTCATCACAGGATGTACTGATGCAAAAGGATCATCACAATACAATATGGATCTATCCCAAAAACGTGCAGACGCTGTAGTCAATGCACTTATAAAGAAAGGAGTTCCCAATAAAATGTTAAAAGCAAAAGGAGTGGGCGCAAAAATATCGTATGCATCTCAGAATGCTCCCAACGAAATACGAGAAGGAGATCGTAAAATTATAGTTCAAATCATTACAAATATGGATTATTGGAATTATATACCATAAAAAATTTCCCCTCTATCAAAACGGCATATATTCCTATATCGTGGAATATAGCCGTTTTGCATATTCCAAAGAAAAGTTCGAGCCATGTATACCCTCATGCCCTCACTGCATATATAACAGGTTTATTATAAACTGTTTATGTAGTAAGGATAAAAAAAATTGCTCTCATTCATGCTCTCATACTCTCACAATGTTTTGAAGTACATTTCCACATAAATTACTTGTTTTCAGCCACATACCATTTTCTTATAGATCGTTTCGACTTGATATAAAGTAGGGTGTTTTAGGCTTTTTCCCCGCAAAAAGTACGCATGAAAGGTCTGTACCTCCACAGAATGACGGTTTACGATGCATTGGTAACAATAAAAAAGACCAAGACGTTTTTAAAAAAGTTCCTGTTCTTTTTTAAAAAGGTCGTCGTCTTTTTTGAAAAGTTCTTGATCTTTTTTGAGAGCATGAAGATATCACATATGTAAGCATAAGACTAGGTACACCGAATAGTACACCGAAAGAATGCTTTGATATGCTTGTTTTTGCCATGCACCAAAAACAAAAAATCCCCGTAAAGTATTAATTTACAGGGATTTTCTTTGTTTTGCAATTCTTTCCAGCGGAGAGACAGGGATTCGAACCCCGGGTACCTCGCGGTACAACGGTTTTCAAGACCGCCGCAATCGACCACTCTGCCACCTCTCCAAAACTTCCTTTCAGAAGTGCTTTTTGTTGAAAGCGTTGCAAAGGTACGACTTTATTTTAAATATGCAAGACTTTTGAACAAGAAAAATTAAAGGTTTTATTATATTTGCACTCTCAACCGAAAAAAAGCATATGAAACTAAAATGTCTTTTCTTACTGTTACTTTTGGGAATATCCTTTTGTGTACATGCACAAAAGCGCCCCGTCATCCTTGAGAAACAGTTGGAGATCATTAGGAAAGAACCTGATAACGGGGATGCATTAAAGTTTCTATGCCAATACTATTTAAATAAAGGAGATTATTCCAAAACCATCACTTACGCCGAGATTATGAAAAACGTAGCGGACAAGACTAAAAATCCTCTACTCCAACTCTATTCATATATCTACCAAGCACAAGCACAAATGATGAGCGGACGGGAAAAAATAGCCAAAAAAAACTTGAACCTTTCTCTTGAACTAGCAACCAAACTGAATAATGACTCCACCCTTTGTTCCGTCTATGGTAGTCTCGGACTCTACTCTGCAAATATTGAAACCGATTATTACCGTGCCATACGATGGCTTTATAAAGGTATCCAGTTGGCACAACAAAATAATTTCCAACAACAATACGCTTTGCTTTTAGGCAATTTAGCAAACATCTATTACCTCAAAAAAGATACAGCCGGTATCAAATACGCATTAGAATGTTATGAATTAGGACACAGTATGCGTAATCCATACATCATTTATTCCGGTGCAGTAAATTCTGCCTATATGTATTTTTTAATGAAACAGAATGAGGAAGCAATGAAATATATACATGAAGCCGAAACATTGATGCTGGAAAATGATTTCTACGACCAAGCCCATACCTACAATCTCTTTGGCAATATATTATATGATATGGGTGAATATGCCCAGGCCTTGGAATATTACAAAAAAGCCATGAAGGACAAACAGGCGGCACAAACTTCCTCTATTGTCTATGCCCATTTGGGATATGCACGTATACTAATGCAGCAAAACAAACAACCAGAAGCTATTTTATTGTTAAAACAAGGAATAGCTATTTCTTATGCACGCGTCAACGCCATCCATCGCAATGAACTATACGAAAATCTGTCCACCTGCTATGAGCAATTGCACCAATATCATGACGCACTGAAATATTATAAAATATTCCGTTTGGAAAACGACAGTCTTTTCAACAAGGACAAAGAAAGAGATTTAAGTGAAATGCGATTCAAATACGACTCTGAGCGGCAGGAAAATTTGATAAAACAAAGCAAGCTGGATGTAATGCAGAAAGAACAGCGTATACAACAACAGACATTTATTCTTATTATCATTGTGATTGTTCTAGGATTGCTTTATTACCTCTACCACCGTAAAAACAAACTTTATTTAAGTATAGTCAAGCAAAATCAAGAAGCAATCAAAAGAGAAACGGAACTGCATCGCCGTATAAAAGAATTGGAAACCAATGCCCCCTCCATGGTTTCTACTTCCGAAAAATATGCTTCCTCCTCACTCACCGACGAGAAAAGTTTAGAACTTTTCCGTACATTAGAGCGTATTATGAGAGAAGAAAAAATTTACAAAGACAATTTTATAACAAAAGACAAAGTAGCAGAAATATTAGGAACTAACCGTACTTATCTATCACGTATCATCAATGAACAATCCAAACTATCCTTCACTCATTATGTAAACCGTTTCCGTATTGAAGAAGCTATCCGTCTATTATCCGACCCCAATAACGAAACTCCGCTGAAAGCCATTTCTACAGAGCTGGGATTTAACTCCATTTCCACCTTTTATAACCTTTTCCAATCCTCAGTGGGAATGACTCCCTCCCAATATAGGAACAAAGTTATGGAACTTCAAAAAGAGCAATAGGTTATCTTTTTTGCTCTTTTTTTATTCTGAAAACAGCAATTGCCGATATTAATATAGGTATAGAGAGACATATCTAAGATATTATCCCTTACTTTGCGGTATGAACATTAATCCAAATTTAAATAATACGTAATGAAAAAGAAGTTTTTTTTAAGTTGCCTCTTAATCGTTATGGCATTGCTTCCGGCAGTTGCCCAGATTCAAGATCCGGTACAATTCAAAACCGAGTTAAAGACGATTTCCGATACGGAAGCACAAATAGTATTCACTGGTAAGATTGACGCCGGATGGCACGTTTATTCCACTGATCTTCCTTCGGGAGGTCCTATCTCCGCAACTTTCAACGTAGACAAGATAGAAGGAGTAGAATTAGTAGGAAAGCTCACTCCACAAGGTAAAGAAATTGAAAACTTCGACAAGGTGTTTGAAATGAAATTACGTTACTTTGAGAACACTGCCATTTTCATTCAGAAACTAAAAATAACTGGCGCTACCTATATGATAGAAGGTTATATGGAATTCGGTGCCTGCAACGATGAAAACTGTCTGCCTCCTACTGAAGTTTCTTTCTCTTTCTCCGGAAAAGGAGTTGCCGCTGCCACTACAAGCAAGACTACTGAACCTGCAAAAACAGAAACAGCCATAACGGAAGTTCCTGTAGCGGAAACAGCTACTGCAACTACCGCAACAGATAGTGCTACAACTGCCGCCCTGATCGGCAATGACACTGCTGTCCAAGATTATTGGACTCCGGTTATCCAAGAGCTGAACGCATTTGGCGAAACGACATCACAACAAGACCGTTCATGGATTTACATCTTCTTTGCCGGGTTTATCGGTGGATTACTTGCCTTATTTACGCCCTGTGTATGGCCTATCATCCCAATGACGGTAAGTTTCTTTTTAAAACGTAGCAAAGACAAAAAGAAAGGAATCCGTGATGCATGGACATATGGTGCTTCTATCGTAGTGATCTATGTATTATTAGGTCTTGCCATAACCTTGATATTCGGTGCCAGTGCCTTGAATGCACTTTCCACAAATGCTATTTTTAACATATTCTTCTGCTTGATGCTAATTGTGTTTGCAGCCTCTTTCTTTGGAGCATTCGAACTTACTCTTCCTTCAAAATGGAGCAATGCAGTAGACAGTAAAGCGGAACAGACCAGTGGTTTGTTAAGTATCTTCCTGATGGCATTCACCCTATCTTTGGTTTCATTCTCATGCACAGGTCCTATCATCGGCTTTTTGTTGGTAGAAGTTTCCACTACAGGTAGTGTAGTTGCCCCTGCTATCGGCATGTTAGGTTTTGCTCTTGCATTAGCGTTGCCATTCACACTGTTTGCCATGTTCCCGTCTTGGCTGAAATCCATGCCTAAATCCGGTGGTTGGATGAATGTAATTAAAGTAGTATTAGGTTTCCTTGAGCTCGCATTTGCTTTGAAATTCCTGTCGGTTGCTGACTTGGCTTATGGATGGGGAATTCTAGACCGTGAAACATTCCTTGCTTTGTGGATTGTGATTTTCGCTTTGCTAGGCTTCTATTTGCTGGGTAAGATCAAATTCCCTCACGATGATGATGATGATAAAGTAGGTGTTGCCCGTTTTTTTATGGCTCTTATCTCACTTGCATTTGCTGTATATATGGTACCGGGCTTATGGGGTGCTCCTTTGAAAGCTGTCAGCGCATTTGCTCCTCCCATGAATACACAAGACTTCAACTTATACACCAATGAAGTACATGCGCAGTTTGATGACTACGATGCCGGTATGGAATATGCAAAACGTACCGGAAAACCGGTAATGCTTGACTTTACAGGTTACGGATGTGTAAATTGCCGTAAAATGGAAGCTGCTGTATGGACTGATCCGAAAGTAAACAAGTTGATGACTGAGGACTATGTACTGATTACATTGTTCGTTGATAACAAAACTCCATTGCCCGAACACATCAAAGTGATGGAGAACGGTAAGGAACGTACACTACGCACGATCGGTGATAAATGGAGTTACCTGCAACGCTCTAAATTCGGTGCCAATGCACAACCTTTCTATGTATTGATTGACAATGAGGGAAAACCGTTGAATAAATCATATTCATATGATGAGGATATAGACAAATATGTTGATTTCCTCCAGACCGGATTACAAAACTATAAAAAATAACCAAAGTGTGTCAAAAGTCGAAGGAGTGTCAAAACTAAATAAACCTATCATTTTATTCTTTCAGAATATTCTTTAATGAAAAATATTCTGAAAATCAACAAAAAGGAAAAGACAAACGAAACGATAGTTTTATCCGAGTTTTGACACACTTTCAAAAAGATTTTTGCAAGACCCCTTAATAATTATCTACTATGATCGCCAAACCAGAAAGAGAGCAAATCATTGCCCTTATAAATCGCGAGGTCGTTCCGGCTATCGGGTGCACAGAACCCATAGCCGTAGCCCTTTGTGTAGCAAAAGCAACAGAAACACTAGGTAAAAGACCTGAAAGGATTAAAGCTTTACTCAGCGCCAATATTCTTAAGAACGCCATGGGAGTAGGCATCCCGGGAACAGGAATGATTGGGCTACCTATCGCTATCGCCTTAGGGGCATTAATCGGAAAATCCGAATATCAATTGGAAGTCTTAAAAGACAGCACTCCTGACGCCGTAGCAGAGGGTAAAAAACTAATTGACTCACAAGCTATCTCTATCGGGCTGAAAGAGAATATAGAAGAAAAGTTATATATCGAAATTATCTGTGAAGCTGATGGTGATACAGCGACGGCCATTATTGCTTGCGGGCATACCAATTTTATATATGTGGCCCTAAACAACCAAGTTTTACTAAACAAACAAACTACCTCCGCCTGCAATGAGGATGCAAAAAAACCGGAGTTGAACTTGCGAAAAGTGTACGATTTTGCCACCACCACACCATTGGATGAAATTCGTTTTATTCTTGAAACCAAACGTTTGAACAAAGCGGCAGCAGAACGTTCTTTCAAAGGAAACTACGGTCACGAATTAGGCAAGATTCTGAAAAGCAGCAAAAGCGAAGAACAAATATTGGGAAGTAATACATTTACCCACATCCTTTCTTATACCTCGGCAGCTTGCGATGCACGTATGGCGGGAGCCATGATTCCTGTCATGAGCAATTCAGGAAGTGGGAACCAAGGAATTACAGCTACTTTACCGGTAGTAGTCTATGCCGAAGATAACCATAAATCAGAAGAAGAATTGATCCGCGCACTGACACTTAGCCACCTGACAGCGATTTACATCAAACAAAGCTTGGGACGTCTGTCTGCACTATGCGGTTGTGTAGTGGCTGCAACAGGTTCCAGCTGTGGTATCACTTATTTGATGGGAGGCACTTACGAGCAAATCACTTTTGCCGTACAGAATATGATCGCTAACCTGACAGGTATGATTTGTGACGGAGCCAAGCCCAGTTGTGCTCTGAAATTAAGCAGCGGTGTTTCTACTGCTGTATTTTCAGCTATATTAGCGATGGAACATAAATGTGTATCTTCTGTAGAAGGTATCATTGACAATGATGTGGACCGCAGCATCCGCAACCTGACCAGAATTGGTTCACAAGGCATGAATGAAACCGATAAACTAGTATTGGATATTATGACACACAAACAATGTGATTAAAGGTATATATAAAGATAAGAGAGTTAAAAACGAATCAGACACGGCATTTTATACAATCCGTGTCTGATTTTATTTCTCACTCCACCAACATGTCTTTATATTGGGTATGCCGGGTAAAAAACATTTTTGCAAAAGAACAAGTAGGACGTATTTTAAGCCCTACAACCGAAGCATATCTCACAGCGGCCTCGGTCAAAGCCTGAGCTATTCCCTGCCCTTCCAACTGTGGGGGAACTATGGTATGAAGGATATCCAAAACTCCGTTCTTTTCATCATATTGCAAATAGGCGATTTGTCCCGATTCAAATACTTCGAAACGGTCTACTTTCTCGTCATGTATAACTGTATGTTCCATTCTATATTGATTTTAATGTATGACTATTACTAATAAAAACAATAATAAAATGGAATTGTTTTTACTCATAGATGAAATCTGTTACAGAACGTATGTCTGTTGACGAAACTCCGATACACACTTTAAATGACACTATAAAATATTGAAAACTATCTGCCTTGTCTATATTGGAAAGCCGAAGGTAGTATACCAAATTCTTCCTTAAAATACCGACTGAAATATTTCGGATTATTAAAGCCCACCTGATAGGCTATTTCCGAAATATTCTGTTGACTTCCACGGAGTAATTGGGCAGCCCGCTTTAAACGAATTATACGAATAAACTCGATAGGAGTCTTACCGGTAATAGCCAATAACTTTTTATATAAATGAACGCGGCTCATCCCTAATTCCTTGCTTAACTCTTCTACAGACAAATCACTGCGTGCAATATTGTCTTCTACATATTTCACAGCATGATTTATCAGTTTTTCATCCATCGAAGTTATAGCAGTCCCACTAGGTTTGAAATCAATATAAGCATGATTCCAAACCGTTTTCAACTTCTGTTCACTTTTTTCTTCAGGAACAGCAGTCACCATTTCCGGCAACTCCTCCGGTGGAATAATATGAGTTATCATCTCATTATCCTCACCCTCAATCAATTGAATCACCGTTGCTCTTTGTGGAGCAACGGCTGAGATTGTTTCTATGTTTTTTTCTTCTGCAATTTCTTCCGTATTACCAGATTCTAATCTTCGGATATCCTCCTCCAGTCCTTCTATTGTTATTATATGGTTTGGTTCTTCTTCCGATTCCTCCCCGACATTAGACGCCACATAAGACTCCGGAACTTGAAGTGTGGAAATATCTTCTACCGACTTATCTACAACTTGCACCTGTTCTATCTTCGTCGGTTTACTCTCGGAACGCTTTACCGGGATATGGATAACAAAAACACAACCGACAGGAGTATTATCCATTACGTTCACCGTGCCATCGTGAAGTGTGACAAAATCACGTACAATACTCAGACCACCTCCGCCATCTGAGATATTCATATCCGGATTATCCACTTGATAAAAACGTTCGAAAATGCGTTCTCTGTTTTCTTCTTTAATGCCGACACCTGTATCAACCACTCTGATTTCCAGCATTTCCCGAGAATCCTGTCCTTCTACTAAACTGACAGACACATCAACTCGTCCACCATTGCAAGTAAATTTTAAAGCATTGGAAAGCAGATTCATCATCACTTCCCTCATTTTATCCCCATCAAACAACATATTCAACGAAGGAACTGCTGAATGAAAAATGAGAGAAATATCTTTCTTTTCAGACAAAGAGATAAAAGAATCACAAATCGTATGAATACAAGAGATGATATCATCATCAGACAGACTTAAATAATATCCATTCACATCAATTTTCCTAAAATCCAACAACTGATTTACAAGATTCAACAACCTTAATGCATTGCGTTGCACTATATTCAATTTATCCATCAGAGCAGCATCCGATTGATATTCCTTCATCAGCGTTTCCAACGGTGAGATAATAAGAGTGAGCGGAGTACGTAATTCGTGGCCGACATGAGTGAAGAACTTCAATTTCATATCTGCCTTCTCCTGATTCCTCTCTATTTCTTGCTTTATTTGCTGTTTTTTAAATTTATCCCGTTCTCCACGCAGAACCCAATAGCATCCCAATACCAATACAGCAACCAACAAAAGGCTATAAACAACATATGCCCAAACGGAACGCCAAAAAGGAGGATAGATAACAATTTTCAATGAAGCTTCTTCATCTCCACCATATCCGTCACTGTTGACTGCTTTCACCTTCAGCATATAAGTTCCGGGAGCTAGATTAGTATAAGTCACTTTGCCAAAGGCAGTAGTCATCCAACCCTCATTGAAACCTTCCAGTTTATAAGCATACTCCGTTTTTTCCGGCAAAATATAGTTATCAGAAGCAAATTGTACACTGAACATATTCTGTTCATAACTCAATTTTATCTGATCTACCTTGTTCAACGCCTTATCCAAAATCACCCTACCTTCATATTCCTCACCCACCCCTACTTCTTCATTGAACAAGAACAAACGGGTAAACATCACGCTGGGACGTTTTTTATTGTATTTTATATCATCCGGACGGAAGCGGTTAATACCATACAGCCCTCCCATAAGAATTTCTCCAGAAGACAATTTTTTAATGGAACGCAGGTTGAACCCACTATTTTGCAAACCATCTTTGTCATCATAAACACAACTATGAAAAATATAGCGCCCTGTTTTTAAATCTACTGCCGGTATGACATTAGTTATTCCACGTGCTGTAGTCACCCATATATTTTCATTACCATCTTCTACTATTCCAGAAATGATAGGGCTGGAAACTCCTTGCTCCACTCCTAATATAATCAGTTCATCCGTTTTGGGATTATAAACATTCAGCCCCTCACATGTACCAATCCATATCAATCCACGGCTATCCTCATACACCTGACTTATATTCTGATCAGAAAAATATTCCTTACCAGATTTAGTACCTTCCAGATTAACCACTTTTTTAGTTTCAATATCCAATTCCGAAAGTCCCTGAGCGGTACCAATCCACAAAGAGCCCTCTTTTCCCATACACAAAGAGGAAACATAATCGGATATCAAGCCGGCCGAAGTTGTATTATAAGTGGTGAACAAACCCGTCTTGGGATTCAAACTCTGCACTCCCCCACCCAATGTACCTATCCATATAATCCCCTGCTTATCTTCAGCCAAAGCCAATACATTATTATGAGCCAAAGAATTTTGCCGTTCCGGTATGTTTTTTTTATAATGAATAATACGACCGTTATCATAACAAATCAAGCCTCCCCCAAAAGTACCAATCCAAAGTTTCCCATCACCGGCTTTCAAAATGCAAACAATAGCATCAGTAGTGAGTTTATCCATACCTTTCTGTGGAAAAGCAGCCCGGTTGCCAGTCACGGAATTCCAATATATGATACCGACATCGTTGGTACCCAGCCACACATACCCCTCTTTGTCTTCTTCAATGCAACTAATATCTCCTATATACTCTGCACCAAATTTAAAAGCACACTCATTAAAATAGGAAATTCCTTTTTTATAAGTCCCCACCCACATAGTTTCACTGGAATCCTCGTATAGAACCATTACTGTATTATTTTGCAAACTACGTTCATCACCTGCCTTGTTCCGCAACTGCCTCACTTCCCCTGTCTTCTTATCCAATATATCAATGCCATCCTGATCTGTTCCTATCCATATACGCCCCTGCTTATCCTGTGATACAGCACGGACCATGTTATGAGACCGACGCTTGATAATATTTGCCAGCCAAGACAGCCACTTTTCCTGCTCCGGATTATAAACCCATATTCCAAATGGACTATACATCCATATATCATTATCACGATCTACAAACAGAGTGAAAATTCCCTGCTTGTCAGTTCCCAATTCCCCAACCAAATCATCCTGCTGCCATTTAATCTCATTTGTCCGAGTATCCAAACAAACAAGTCTTCCGGTATTATATACCAACAAGATTCCCTTGCTACATTCTACAATGTCCGTAATATCACCTTCTGGCAACTGATGAGTATCAAACAAAAGCGGATACAGTAATTGAGATTCCGGAATGTACAAATAACAGCCTTTTCCTTTTATATAAAACCACATATTTTTATTATGGTCTATATATACTAATGCTGGAGTTCCGTCAATACCGACTTCACATAGCCATGCATGCACCTCCCTATCAAATGTTTCTGATTCCGAGTTGTAAATGACATAACCCACACCGGTAAGAATCCATAAATTTCCTTTATAATCTTCTTGTATGCTTTTGATATAATTATCAGGTAAAGAAGCCGGATCAGCATTATTACTACGAAACAAAGTCATCTGGCACCCGTCATACCGATTTAAACCGGAAGCTGTGGCAAACCACATAAAACCTTCGGAATCTTTAAATATATCAAGGACTTGATTGTTTGACAGACCATCTTTCACCTCCAAATGTTTAAACATGAATTCACTTGCATGCATCAGACTAGAAAAGCATAATAATGTAATGATCAAACATTTTTTTCTTATTCCCATAGATTTTAAAGGCTAATTATTTTTATTCCACTGCAAATGAAGCAAAAAGCTTGATAACAGACAAACTAATATCGGCTTTTTTATCATTCGATACCCACAATATGTTTCATTTTTCCTATTTTTGCAATTGAAATGAAAGCATTAACGGATACACAATACATACGACAGCTTGTCTCGGAGGGAGAACACTGTCATCAGGATTTCAAATTCGAGATTTCGGACGCACGCAAAATAGCCCGTAGCCTTTCCGCATTCGCCAATACCGAGGGCGGCAGGCTGTTAATAGGAGTAAAGGACAATGGCAAAATAGCAGGAGTCCGCTCTGACGAAGAAATATATATGATAGAAGCAGCAGCAACCATGTATTGCAAGCCCAAAGTAGAACTGGAAACGCAGACTTACAAGGTAGAAGGAAAGACTGTATTGGAAATACGTATTAACGAAACGGTTTCTAAACCTGTATATGCCCTAGATGAAACGAATAAGCCATGGGCCTATATCCGCATCAAAGACGAAAACATACTGGCCACTCCCGTCCATCTAAAGATGTGGCAACACAGCAAGAAACCTGAAGGAGCACTTGTAACATTTACCGAAAGAGAGCAACGGTTACTGGATGCCTTGAAAGAAAAAGAGAAACTTTCATTAAATCAATGTTGCAAACTTTGCAGGTTAAACCACAAGACAACTTGTGAACTATTAGCAGACTTTATCCGTTTTGGTCTAGTGGAACTTGTTTTCCATGGACATAAGTTCTATTTTAAATTAAACAAGGAATAAGTAAAATGGATATACTGACCCTATTAATCAGCAGAGTGAATGATGTGCTTTGGACTTATATTTTGATCATCATGCTGTTAGGATGTGCATTTTGGTTTACTTTTAAAACAAATTTCGTACAATTCCGCATGATAAGAGAAATGATACGTCTATTAGGTGATTCTACAGGCAAGACAGAAGGTCGCGAACACCATATTTCCTCTTTTCAAGCTTTTGCCGTTTCCATAGCTAGCCGCGTAGGAACAGGCAATTTGGCAGGAGTCGCCACCGCCATTACTTTGGGTGGTCCGGGTGCAGTTTTCTGGATGTGGGTAATTGCTCTTTTGGGGGCCAGCAGCGCTTTTATTGAGTCCACATTGGCTCAATTATATAAAGTACACGGACATAATTCTTTCGTTGGCGGGCCAGCTTATTACATGAAAAAAGGATTAAAACAGCCGTGGATGGGAGTTTTGTTTGCCTTTTTGCTTATCTTTACTTTTGGATTTGCTTTTAATTCAGTACAAAGCAATACCATTTGTGCCGCTTTCGAAGAAGCATTCAATATTCCTCCCAGCCTAATGGGAGTGATACTGACCTCGCTCACATTAATTATCATCTTCGGAGGCATTCAGCGTATTGCTAAAGTAAGTAGCATTATTGTTCCTGTCATGGCATTGGGATACATCTTTTTATCCCTTTTCATCGTAATTGTAAATGCAAAGCATTTGCCAGAAGTTATTGAATTGATTATAGCGAATGCCTTTGGCTGGGAACAGGCATTAAGCGGAGGTATAGGCATGGCATTAATGCAAGGAATCAAACGTGGATTATTCAGCAATGAGGCCGGTATGGGTTCCGCACCCAATGTAGCGGCAAGTGCCGATGTTACCCATCCTGTAAAACAAGGATTAATTCAGACATTGGGAGTTTTTACCGATACACTTGTCATATGTACCTGCACTGCTTTCATCATTCTTTTCAGCGGAGTAGCCTCCACAAAAGAAGCCAATGGAATAAAACTTACTCAAATGGCACTGAATAATGAAATAGGCAACATCGGAACTATTTATGTGGCGGTGGCAATTCTGTTTTTCGCCTATAGCAGCATTTTGGGAAATTATTATTACGGTGAAGCCAATGTACGTTACATAACTCATCGGAAATGGGCTATCCCCATTTATCGTATAGCAGTGGGAGGAATGGTTATGTTTGGGGCATTGGCTAGTCTGGAACTGGCATGGAGCCTGGCCGATATGGCAATGGGATTTATGACTATCTGTAACTTGATAGCCATTACTTTACTAGGGAAATATGCATTCCGTCTATTGGAAGACTATCGAATTCAGAAACGTAACGGGGTCAAAAATCCAGTTTTCACCAAAGACAGAATGAAAGATATTGAAAATGATTTGGAATGCTGGTAACACAAAGCAATTCCCCCCGGCATCAACCATTCAATAAAAATGATAAATAGTAAAACAAAAGGATTTTAATCAAAAATGTTTCAGTTTTTATCGCTATCTTTGCAGACAGGAAAACAATATAATTTAAGAACACAATGAGCATATTTTCAAAATTATTTGGTAAAAAACAGACAGAAGGAGAAGAAACAAGCCGCATAGGTGGTATGGAAGACTTCATGACACTAATCCGTGTATATTATCAGTCTGTAATGGCCTGCAACATAGGTATCACAAATATTAATTTTTTGCCAGACATGGCAGTTTTCAAACGCACCCTTAAAATACCGACCCAAAACAACAAGTTGGGAATTGCTGAGAAGTCACGCTGCAAAAAGATGTTAGTAGAACTTTATGGTCTAAGTGATGATTTCTTTAAAGAAATTGACGGTTCTATAAAAAAGAATTGCAAGAATGTAAATGATGTCAAGACTTATCTTTTTATGTTCCAAGGATTCAGCAATGACTTGATGATGCTGATAGGTAATTTGATGCAATGGAAATTCCGTATGCCCAGCGTAATGAAAAAAATGTTACGTAACATGACCGAGAAAACAATTCATGATATCATGACCAAGACCGACTGGAAAGACGAAAGCGTACACAAGACCTGTGTTGCCATCCGTAAATACAAACAAGCCTTAGGATATTCTGAAAACTGGATGACGGAATATGTGTATAACATCGTATTGCTGGCTAAAAAAGAACCAAAGCCAAAAGAATAATCATTAAAGATTTTATGAAATCCTTATTAAATATAGAAGAACATCCATTAGAGCCTTTTTTACCGGTTAACGCCAAACTACTGATGTTAGGCAGTTTTCCCCCACAAAAGAAACGATGGAGCATGGAATTCTTTTATCCCAATCTGCAAAATGATATGTGGCGTATTTTTGGAATAATATTTTTCCAAAACAAAGACCACTTTCTGAATCCTGACAAAAAAGGTATTTGACAAGGAACGTATTATTGATCTTTTGAACAAAAAAGGCATCGCACTTTATGATACCGCTTCAGCTGTTCGCCGTTTACAGGACAATGCCTCAGACAAATTTCTGGAAGTTGTAGAACAGACAGATATCAGTTTGCTACTGAAGCAGATTCCAATGTGCAAGGCCATTGTAACCACAGGACAAAAAGCAACGGATATTATTCGTGAACAAATAAAGGTAAAAGAACCCGTTGTAGGAACCAGTGAACCTTTCGAATTCGAAGACCGGACAATGCAATTATACAGAATGCCTTCATCCAGCCGTGCCTACCCGTTGCCCATTGAAAAAAAATCAGCAATATACCGGGTCATGTTCAATGAGTTAGGCCTATTAAACGAATAATGAACAATATTTTTTCATAAATAGGTTTGTATATTCCAAATATTACACTACCTTTGCAGCCGCAAACACGGGAGTAGCTCAGTTGGTAGAGCACCGGTCTCCAAAACCGGGTGTCGGGAGTTCGAGCCTCTCCTCCCGTGCAAAAAAGATTATTCAATGCCACGCCATTGGATAATCTTTTTTTATATCTTCTACTTTCTTAAGGAATTTGCAAAAGTTTATGAGTTTGTAGGCTCAACCGCCACTCTGGATGTTGCAAAATGTAAGCAATCACTTCTTCTGTATTAGCACAAGAACAAGGCTGCAAAAAATAATGACTGGCAGACAAATCCAAATAAGCAGAAACATCTTGTCCCACATAAACCACTTTCACCTCATCTATACGATCTAGATTTATTTTCGCCCCTTCTTTAGGGGAACAAGTAACCCAATCTATATTTTCAGGCAGCAGACAAGTGCCGTTTGTCTCAATACAAACATACTTCCCTTCATGATGCAATGCATCAACTAACTTTTCATCAATCCACAATCCTGGCTCACCACCAGTCAGTATTACTACCTGGGTCGAATATTTTGCCACTTCCATCACAATATCCTCATCACTCATCAATGTACCTTCTTCATGCTGAGTATCGCAAAAAGGACATCTCAAATTGCACCCGGAAAAACGTACAAAAACGGCAGGTATTCCAGTATGATACCCCTCCCCCTGTAAGCTGTAAAATATTTCATTAATCCTTCTCATAGATAACGGTATTTCCTTCTGACTCGCGAACTTCAACCTTGAAACAAGTGGGAATTTGCTCACATACCCAGCGTGCAATATTTTCAGCTGTAGGATTAAAAGAAACAACCTCATTCAAATTCCGGTGATCCAAACGCCCCATCACCGTTTCCTTGATATGCGTGAAATCCACCACCATACCATCCTCGTTCAAAACCTCGGAACGACAATAAACGGTAATAATCCAATTGTGACCGTGCAAATTCTCACATTTACTTCTATACGACAGCTTCAAGCTATGGGAAGCTGAAATTTCCATTCGTTTAATTACTGTATACATAGCATTTAATTATAATAAGAAAGAACTCACACCTAATGTCACCTCGGTGCTACAGGACGCAAAGATACACCATAAAAAAGAATAATATAAAAAGGACACTGTATTTTTTTGTTTTTTGGTCTATATTTGCACCTATGAAAATACTATATACCATTGTAGGAACAACCTCACTCATACTAGGCATTATCGGCATATTTCTTCCTTTACTGCCTACCACCCCCTTTTTATTACTGACAGCCGCCATGTATTTCCGCAGTTCACCACGCTGGTATCATTGGCTCATCCAACAAAAATATTTAGGAAGCTACATCCGCAATTTCCGCGAGCATAAAGCAATACCTTTACATGCCAAAATCATTTCCGTATCATTAATATGGATTACCCTAAGCTATTGCGCCATCTGGACACTACCCTACATTTGGGCAAGAATCCTGTTTCTGATTATTGCAATCGGTACTACCTGGCACATCTTGTCCTATAAAACATTAAAACGATAGACAATCCTCAACAGACATATGTAATAGTAAAAAGATCATATTCGAACAGCACGGGAAAAACAGCTAATAAAGACGTTAAAAAAGTTTTTTAAACGACAAACGATAAATTTAGGACGAAATATTTTCGTGTTTGCTTCCAATCCTTTATATTTGTGTACAATTTTGGTATAAAATGACTGAAGAAGACAAAAAGCTATTAAATACTTTCGAGGCAAGACTGAGGCATTTTATGTATTTGCATGATGAATTGAAACATGAAAATGCACAGTTAAAGCAACTTCTCACTGAAAAAAACGAGGAGGTAAGACGATTGGAAAATAGCCGGAAAGAATTAGAAGTAAGGTATACCAATTTGAAAATGGCGAGGACAATCAGTATTCATGATAAAGACATCAATGATACAAAACAACGGTTGTCAAGGCTTGTGCGTGAGGTCGACAAATGCATCGCTTTATTAAACGAATAAAAAAAGTTGGACAATAAAACGATAGTATTATGGACGATATGATGAAGATACATCTACTGATTGACAACGAACGATACCCGATGACCATCCGCAGGGAAGAAGAACAGTTATACCGGGACGCAGCCAAGCAGATTGACAATAAACTAAACAAGTACCGTAGTTATTACCCTGATTTCAGCCCCGCAAGGCATTGGGCAATGGCTGCGCTGGAGTTGGCTTTCGAAAATATTTCTATGAAAGACAGGAATGATACTGCGCCTTATCAGGAAAAATTGAAGGAGCTGACCAAAGAGATAGAAAAACAAATCAGTAACAGAGAGTAATAGTTTAGAATTGAAGATATTCACGCACAGCTATACTGTTAAGAGAAGGGTTCTTAACAGATAGATTGTGCGTTTTTTATTTATATATAAATTAATAACAATGATAACAACGGTAATAATAGCAATTGTGTGTTTCGCTGTAGGTGGTAGCCTATCATACATGCTTTTCAGATATGGCCTGAAATCTAAGTATGACATCATCATCAAAGAGGCACAGACGGAAGCTGAAGTAATTAAAAAGAACAAGCTTTTGGAAGTAAAAGAAAAATTCCTGAACAAAAAAGCTGATCTGGAAAAAGAAGTCGCCCTACGTAACCAAAAGATTCAGCAAGCCGAAAATAAATTAAAACAACGCGAACTGATGTTGAACCAAAAACAGGAAGAGGTTCAACGCAAACGTACAGAAGCGGAAGCTATCAAAGAAAATCTAGAAGCTCAAATTGTCATCATAGACAAGAAAAAGGATGAACTGGATAAATTACAAATGCAAGAACGTGAAAAACTGGAAGCTCTTTCCGGTCTTTCTGCTGAGGAGGCCAAAGAACGCCTGATTGAATCTTTGAAAGAAGAAGCGAAAACACAGGCTGCTTCCTATATTAACGACATTATGGACGACGCCAAATTAACAGCTAATAAAGAAGCTAAACGTATCGTTATCCAGTCTATCCAACGAGTAGCCACAGAAACTGCTATCGAAAACTCTGTAACCGTATTCCATATTGAATCGGACGAAATAAAGGGACGCATCATCGGCCGTGAAGGGCGTAATATCCGGGCTTTAGAAGCAGCAACCGGTGTCGAAATCGTTGTAGATGACACCACCCGAGGCTATTGTACTTTCAGCGTTTGACCCTGTACGCCGCGAAATTGCCCGCTTAGCATTACACCAACTGGTTACAGATGGACGTATCCACCCGGCACGCATTGAAGAAGTGGTAGCTAAAGTACGCAAACAGGTAGAAGAAGAAATTATTGAAACCGGTAAACGTACCACTATTGATTTAGGTATTCATGGCCTGCACCCTGAATTGATCCGTATTATCGGTAAGATGAAATATCGGTCCTCATACGGTCAGAACCTTCTACAACATGCTCGTGAAACAGCCAATCTTTGCGCTGTGATGGCTTCTGAACTAGGTTTGAATCCTAAAAAAGCAAAACGTGCTGGATTACTGCATGATATAGGTAAAGTACCTGATGAAGAACCGGAATTGCCGCACGCATTGTTAGGCATGAAGATAGCCGAAAAATATAAAGAGAAACCAGACATCTGTAACGCTATCGGTGCTCACCATGACGAAACAGAAATGACTAGCCTGCTGGCTCCTATCGTACAGGTATGCGATGCCATTTCAGGCGCACGTCCAGGCGCTCGTCGTGAAATTGTAGAAGCTTATATCAAGCGTTTGAATGATCTAGAACAATTAGCCATGTCTTATCCAGGGGTAACAAAAACCTATGCCATCCAAGCTGGCCGCGAATTACGTGTGATTGTAGGTGCCGACAAGATTGACGACAAACAGACTGAAAGTTTATCCGGTGAAATTGCGAAAAAGATTCAAGACGAAATGACTTATCCGGGACAAGTGAAGATTACAGTCATCCGCGAAACACGTGCGGTAAGTTTCGCCAAATAAAAATCAGAAACAAGAAACTCAACTATAATCCCTCTTTTTCTTTAGAAGAAAGAGGGATTTTTCATTTTGTATTCCCACATTTTATCCACAGTCTGGACAAACTCAAGAAAAAAAATAAATTTCTAATTGCCAAGCAGTAAATCATCTAATCCTTCATTTAAATTATGTAGAACATAAAACAAGATCAAACTATGAGACTTAACAGTATGCTAGCCACAGTGCTTATTTTCCTTTGCTCTTTAGTAATTTCATCGTGCAGCAATGATGAACTTGCTCCCATCTCCTTAAAAAATAGAGAAACAGCAAATATAAAATTAAACTATCCTAATAATCAGACATACTCTTTTCCTTTGCAAGGGGGAGACGGGAATTATGAAATAAGCTGCGATAAACCGGAAATTATAGAAACCAAAATGATTTCTTCTTGCGACATATCCATAAAAGCATTAGCATTAGGTGAAGCGATTATTACTGTAAGAGATCAATCAGGAAACACACTTGACATTCATGTAATAGTAGACTATTACACCGATAATTACATTGTAAGCAAACAGGATATATTTCTTACAGGAGATTTAAAAAGACTCTGAAAAACAAGCAATTAAAGAAAAAGCATTAGCTACAATACCAGTAAAGACAGGAGGAGGATACAAATTTATCTACACGGATGCAGAAATTGCAAGAGGCAAAGTACTGGTTTATCAAGAAAAGTTTGGAAACAAGGCTATAGAAGGTAGTTTTGAAAGAAAATCCAATGAAATAGAAAATGAACAATGGGGTACAAGACATATCATCTCATTTGATCTAACTCTTCCAGAACAACCCAAAAGAACATTTATAATCTCTGAATATATACCTTCTTCCAGGACTTCCCCCATAGTCCTCATGGCTTTTTTTGAGGATTTAAAAAAGACATTCACTATAGATTATCCGACTGTCGAGCAAGTTTATACCGAGCAAGTATTAACTGTACCGTCACATTTATATTACTAATATATTATCTTTCTTTCCAAAAGGAAAGAGCATTCATTCTTGTTATATGCGGTAGAACCTCATCTACCCCATATAACAAGAATGATCCCCCATTCCTCCAATATCCCCATTTATAAAAAACATTCTTTTGGCCAAAAGTTTATTTTTGAAGTATTCGTTTTTCTTCGAACATTTTTTTTGCACAGGCATACCCTTCCTCATATAAATCGGTCAGTTTCTTTATATCTGTTTCAATACGGTCCACTTCCATCGGCTTTTCAGGACGAATTACCACAATCCTGCCCTTGTCTTCCAATTGCTCTACCAAATCAAGCTGTTCGTTGTAAATACGACAACGTTTACTTAAAACCACGCGCAAACGAGGGTATTTTTTATAGATAAAATGAGGAATTTTCATATCCTTTCCTTTTTTGCGATATCCCCGATTACGGGTAAGTACCACTACATTTTTATCAAATCCTTGTTCAATAGCACGCAACACAGGAATAGAATCCACAATTCCCCCATCCAGCATCGGCTCACCATCTACATAAGCTATAGGACAAACATAAGGAAGACTGCTGGACGCCTTAGCTATGGCAATAATACGTCGAGGATCATGTTTCTCTTCCAAATAACACGCCCTACCTGTAATGCAATTAGTAGTCACCATTTCAAAACGAGCAGGATTTTCAGCATATGTTTTATAATCATAAGGAAGAATTTCCTTAGGAAAATGTTCATAAAGCAATTCCTGATCAAGAATACTGTGCTTACGCCATAAATGCTTTATGCCGATATAATGATATTTCTCCAATAAATCAATATTACTAAACTTAGCTCTACCACGCTGGCGAGACATATATGAAAGACCATTGCACGCTCCGGCAGAAACTCCTACCCCATACGGAAACCAAACCTTCTTATCCATCATATAGTCTAATACCCCGCAGGTAAAAACTCCGCGCATACCTCCGCCTTCCAGTACCAGCCCTGTTTTATCATCTATTTTCATAATCAATGTTGAGGAACAAATCTATCCTTGAAAGAGTTCACTGCAAAGTTAACCTTTTCAAAGTATTTAGCCGTATCTTTTATATTTATTAAATAATTGCATTCCATCATAAATATCAATCAAATTCTCCTAGCAGTATAAATTACTGAATGGCAACTTATCAAGGAAAAATAAGAGAAACCTGTGAAATTAGAAAAGCAAGATTGACAAATGATAAAAATAAAGCCGAAATCGATTAAAAAATCAAATAAGCAAATAGTACTTTTAAGATTATAATTATTACATTTGCAACACAGTTCAATAAATTTTCAATTAAAATAAAGTTAGCCATGTTTGATTCCGCAACTTATCAAAGACGCCGTCAGGCACTTAGAAACAAAGTGCAAAACGGTATTATCCTTATACTAGGTAATAATGAAGCTCCGGCAAACTATCCGGATAACACATATAAATTCCGTCAGGACAGTTCATTCCTCTACTTCTTCGGTCATTCTCACCCCGGATATGCAGGTGTAATAGATATAGAAGCAGGAGAGGATTATTTCTTCGGAAATGATGTAGATATGGACGACATTATCTGGATGGGGCCCCAACCCAGTGTGAAAGAGTTGGCTGCACAAGTAGGTATTCAGAAAAGTTTTCCCTTCCCCCAGCTAAAAGAGGTGGTAGGAAAAGCTATCGCGCAAGGTAGAAAAGTACATTTCCTTCCTCCCTACCGATTCGATAATATGATGCTCTTGGAAGACTTAACCGGTATCCGTGCCGCTATAGTAAAGAAATACGCTTCTGTAGAATTGATAAAAGCTGTAGTTGATTTACGTTCTGTAAAAGAAGCTTGCGAAATAGCAGAAATCGATTTGGCATGTAATATCGGTTATGAAATGCACACAGCCGCTATGCGTCTATGTAAACCTGGAATAAAGGAACAATATATCGCCGGAGTACTGGATGGCATCGCCGCTTCTTATGGAAGCATGACTTCATTTGCCACTATCCTGACCCAACATGGGGAAACATTACATAATCATGACCATAGCCATATATTAGAACCAGGACGCATGATGCTGACAGATGCCGGAGCTGAAAGAGTGACAAATTATTGTTCTGACCATACCCGTACCGTACCTGTGGGAGGCAAATTTGAAGGACGGCAAAAAGATGTGTATAATATTGTATTGGCTTGCCATGATAAAGCATTGGAAATTACTCGTCCAGGTATAACCTATATGTCTGTACACTTAGAAGTCTGCAAAGTGCTGGTTCAAGGATTAAAAGACCTGGGGCTCATGAAGGGCAATGTGGAAGAAGCTGTTGCCGCTGGTGCACACGCTTTATTCCTGCCCCATGGATTAGGTCATATGATGGGATTGGATGTACATGACATGGAAGACCTGGGACAAATTTACGTAGGATATGACGATGAAATCCGTCCTTCTTCCCAGTTCGGGCTAGCCTCCCTGCGCATGGGACGTCGCTTACAGGAAGGCTTTGTGATTACCGATGAACCGGGCTGCTATTTTATTCCAGCATTGATTGACAAATGGAAAGCTGAGAAAATGCATACAGACTTCCTGAACTTTGATGCCATTGAAAAATTCAAAGATTTTGGAGGCATCCGCCTGGAAGACGATATTCTGATTACTTCGGAAGGCTCCCGTTTCACTGGCGAGAAACGCATCCCTATCACTATCGAAGAAGTAGAAACTATCATGAATGAGTAACATAACAAACAAAACTATTATTTCTAAAATGAAAAGATTTACATTATTAGCAGCATTAGGTTTATGCAGTATAAGCCTCTTTGCACAAGATGCACAAAAAGAAGAGCCAAAGGAAGAAGGGTTTGTATTCACTACAGTAAAAGAACTGCCTATTACTTCTGTCAAGAACCAAAGCCGTGCCGGTACTTGCTGGTGCTATTCCAGTATGGCTTTTCTAGAATCAGAATTACTTCGTATGGGAAAAGGAGAATACGACTTTTCTGAAATGTACATCGTACACCAAACTTATTTGGATCGAGCCGATGCCGCCGTACGTACTCACGGAGATGTATCTTTTTCCCAAGGAGGATCATTCTATGACGTTATCTATGGAATGAAAAAATTTGGTCTGGTACCCGAAGAAGTTATGCGTCCGGGAGTCATGTATGGTGATACATTAAGTAACCATACAGAACTTACAGCCGTATCGGATGCTGTAGTAGCAGCAATAGCCAAAGGAAAATTACGCAAACTCCAGACAGATAATAACCATAATCCATTATGGAAAAAGGCCATTGCCGCTATTCATGATATCTATTTAGGTAAATGCCCTGAAAAATTCACTTATAAAGGAAAAGAATACACTCCCCATTCATTCTTCGAATCAACAGGATTAAATCCAAATGATTACATTTCATTAACCTCGTATACCCACCATCCGTTCTACGAACCATTTGTCCTTGAAATTCAAGACAACTGGCGTTGGGGACAATCATACAACCTTCCCATTGATGAATTCATGCAGGTTTTTGATAATGCCATTAATAACGGCTATCCAATCGCATGGGGATCTGATGTCAGTGAACAAGGCTTTACACGTGACGGCGTAGCTGTTATGCCCGACACGGAAAAAGTGCAAGAACTAAGTGGGTCAGACATGGCTCATTGGTTGAAAATGAAACCGGAAGAAAAGAAACTGAACACCAAACCACAACCTCAGAAATGGTGTACACAAGAAGAACGCCAGGAAGCTTATGACAATTGGGAAACAACCGATGATCATGGTATGTTGATTTACGGTATAGCTAAGGATCAAGAAGGAAACGACTATTATATGGTAAAGAATTCTTGGGGAAAAGCCGGAAAATACGATGGCTTATGGTATGCCTCTAAAGCATTCGTTCGTTACAAAACCATGAATATCGTAGTCAATAAAAATGCACTGCCTAAAGAAATTGCTAAAAAATTAGGCATCAAATAATCCGCTACTATACAATACTTTACCGCTAATTCCATAAAATATATATGGAATTAGCGGTTTTTTTTATTTGTTTTTTCCTAACTTTACGGATTGATTGGGTAAGTATAACTAGAAAATGGTATTATCCCGTCTCCGAGAGCAGAAAAAAGAAAAAACAATATATAAAATGAATCACAAATGGAATTATCAACCTCCAAGCCAAGAACAGACAGAAGCAGCTAAAGCATTAGCCAAAGAAACAGGGATCAGCCCGATTCTTTGTAAGCTGTTGCTGGAAAGAGGTATAACCTCAGCAGCAGAGGCTAAAAGATTTTTCCGTCCCCAGCTTAACGAGCTACACGACCCATTCCTGATGAAGGATATGAGCATTGCTGTAGAACGGCTTAATCAAGCTATGGGCAGGAAAGAACGTATCATGGTTTATGGAGATTATGATGTAGACGGTACAACAGCTGTAGCATTGGTATACAAATTTCTCCAGCAGTTCTATTCGAACATTGACTATTATATACCGGACCGATATAATGAGGGATATGGAGTCTCAAAGAAAGGAGTAGATTACGCCTACGAAACAGGTGTAAAACTCATTATTGTGCTAGATTGTGGAATTAAAGCCGTAGAGGAAATAGCTTATGCAAAAGAAAAAGGTATCGATTTCATCATCTGTGACCACCATGTGCCTGATGATATATTGCCACCAGCCGTAGCTATTCTGAATGCCAAACGGGCTGACAATACATATCCTTACGATCATCTTTCGGGATGTGGTGTAGGCTTCAAGTTCATGCAGGCTTTCGCTTTGAATAATGGCATTGAATTTCATCAACTAACTCCTTTATTAGATTTGGTTGCTGTCAGTGTAGCATCAGACATCGTACCTATCATGGGAGAAAACCGAGTGCTGACACACCACGGCTTAAAACAGTTGAATTCCAATCCCAGTGTAGGTCTGAAAGCTATTATTGATGTATGCGGATTATCAGAAAAAGAAATTACCGTAGGTGATATCGTATTCAAGATAGGTCCGCGCATCAACGCATCCGGACGTATACAGAACGGAAAAGAGGCGGTGGAACTGCTCATAGAAAAGGACTTCTCGGCAGCATTGGAGAAAGCCAACCAAATCAACCAATACAATGAAACCCGTAAAGATCTGGATAAGACCATGACCGAAGAGGCCAACCAAATTGTAGACCACTTGGAAGGACTAGCAGACCGGCGTTCCATTGTCATCTATAATGAAGCGTGGCATAAAGGTGTTATCGGTATCGTAGCCTCACGCCTTACAGAGATTTATTACCGCCCGGCAGTTGTATTAACCCGTACAGATAATCTGGCAACTGGTTCCGCCCGTTCCGTATCAGGTTTCGATGTCTACAAAGCTATCGAACATTGTCGTGACTTGTTGGAAAACTTTGGAGGACACACTTATGCTGCAGGACTATCCATGAAAGTGGAAAATGTGGAAGAATTCACCCGTCGTTTTGAAACCTATGTCACAGAACATATTTTGCCGGAACAGACTAGTGCTGTAATAGATATTGATGCAGAAATTGACTTCCGGGATATCACTCCGAAGTTCCATGCCGACCTGAAAAAGTTCAATCCCTTCGGACCGGACAACCACAAACCAATCTTTTGTACACATAATGTATATGATTATGGAACCAGCAAAGTAGTAGGGCGTGATCAGGAACACATCAAGTTGGAATTGGTAGACAATAAATCAAACAATGTGATGAATGGCATCGCTTTCGGACAAAGTTCACAAGCACGCTATATCAAGACCAAACGTTCTTTTGATATTTGTTATACCATTGAAGAGAATACGCACAAACGTGGTGAAGTACAATTGCAAATAGAAGATATAAAACCCAGTGAGGAATAATGGTAAAAATTTATCTTTGAAATATGTCAAAACTTTAATGACGTTATCAGATACTTATCAGAATAATAAGATGATAAGTCATTGGAGTTTTGACATAATTTTCTTATTTCCCTTCCAATGACCTATAAAGAAATTCTAAAACAATATTGGGGATATGATGACTTTCGGGGCATACAGAAAGAAATCATTGAAAGTATAGGCAACGGTCACGACACGCTAGGATTGATGCCTACCGGTGGCGGCAAATCCATTACCTTCCAAGTACCAGCTTTAGCACAACCCGGATTATGTTTGGTTATTACACCTCTTATTGCCCTGATGAAGGACCAAGTACGCAATTTACGCGACCGAGGTATCAAAGCTTTGGCAGTTTATTCAGGCATGACACGCGAAGAGATCATTGTTGCATTGGAAAACTGTATCTTCGGCGACTATAAATTCCTTTATATTTCTCCGGAAAGGCTGGATACTGAAATATTCCGTAGCAAACTACGGAACATGAAGGTAAGCATGATCACGGTAGATGAGTCACACTGTATCTCTCAATGGGGATATGATTTCCGCCCTGCTTATCTGAAAATTGCAGAAATTCGCGAACTCCTTCCCGACATACCTGTATTGGCACTGACAGCAACTGCCACTCCGGAAGTAGTAACAGATATTCAAACAAAGCTAAACTTTAAAAAAGACAGTCAGGTTTTCCGAATGAGTTTCGAAAGAAAAAACTTGGCTTACATTGTACGTCCTACAGAAAATAAACAGGAAGAGCTATTACATATTTTAAATAGTGTGCCCGGCTGCGCCATTGTCTATACCCGCAACCGGAAACGTACACGTGAAATTGCCGAACTACTGGTCAATAACGGCATAACTGCCACTTTCTATCATGCCGGTTTGAATAATGATGTAAAAGATCAACGTCAAAAAAGCTGGCTCACCGGAGAAAGCCGTACTATGGTAGCAACCAACGCCTTCGGAATGGGTATCGACAAACCAGATGTACGTATCGTTATCCACATAGATATGCCTGATTCTCCTGAAGCCTATTTTCAAGAAGCCGGACGAGCAGGGCGCGACGGGCAGAAAGCATATGCTGTCCTGCTATACGCCCAAAGTGATAAAACCACCCTCAACAAACGTATCAGTGATACATTTCCCGACAAGGATTATATCCGAAAAGTGTACGAAGATATCAACTACTATTTTCAAATGGCCATGGGAGACGGTATGGGTTGCACCTTTGCTTTTAACTTGGATGAATTCTGTCGTAACTTCAAACATTTCCCCGTACAAGCCGACAGCGCTTTAAAGATTCTGACCCGTGCCGGATATTTAGAATATACAGACGAGCAAGATAATGCTTCACGTATTCTTTTCACGATGAAACGCGACGAACTCTATAAACTACACGAGAATGATACAGATACAGAGAAACTGATAAACATCATCTTGCGTTCTTATACAGGACTATTTACTGATTATGCCTATATTAACGAAGATTCCTTAGTAATCCGCTCCGGATTAACCCGCCAACGAATCTATGAAATTCTACTGGCGCTGACTCGTAGACATATCATACATTACATTCCACGGAAAAAGACACCTTATATTATATATACCCGTGAACGGCAAGAAAAGAATCGCCTTGCCCTAACTCGGGAAATATACGAAGACCGGAAAAAAAGCTATACCACCCGAATCAAGGCTATGATAGAATATGCCACAGCCGATGATAAATGTCGTAGCCGAATGCTACTCAGATATTTCGGAGAAAAGAACGAACACAACTGCGGACAATGTGATGTATGTCTTAACAACCATCATTCAGGAATAAAACAGGGAGAATTTCAAGAATTGGAACAACAAATCAAACAGCTATTGCAGGCAGGTGCCATGCCTGCTTCAGAACTACTGAACCAATTGAATAGCAATCGTGAAAAAGCGGAAAAGGTACTCTCCTACCTACTTTCCGAAGAAATAATACAATTAAAAGATGGAATTCTTTCTGTATAAATCGTATCTTTGCCATTGATTTATTAACCTTTTACCCCAACAGAACATGAAAAAAATGCATTTGGCAATCATTTGTCTTTTTACCGGTTGTACTATCTTTGCCCAAAACATAGAAGTACAGCCCATCCCTCAACAAGTTTCCAAACAAGACGGACAAATCAATTTACCTGAAACTTACCAACTCTTGGGAGAAACTGAAGCCAATCCATATGCCGTACAAGAATTAAAAGATTTATTAGGTGGAAAACACCCGGCCAATACCGGTTTGCGCATTTATATAGGAGAAAAAGGAGACAAGTCCATCCGCAAGTTTACTCGTCAGATCCCCAACCAAAAGGAAGGTTATTATCTATCCATCAATAATAAGGAAATAATTCTGGCAGGAAACGATGAACGTGGAACCTACTATGCCTTGCAAACCTTAAAACAATTGCTCAAAGATAACCAATTACCGGTAATAGAGATACAAGACTATCCGGCCATACGCTACCGTGGTGTCGTAGAAGGATTTTACGGAACCCCCTGGAGCCATAATGCCCGTCTTCGCCAACTTCAATTTTATGGTGAAAACAAAATGAACACCTATATATACGGCCCTAAAGATGACCCTTACCATAGTTCTCCCAACTGGCGTCTGCCTTACCCCGAAAAAGAAGCAAAACAATTACAGGAATTAGTAAAAGTAGCTCAAGAAAACGAAGTCGATTTTGTTTGGGCTATCCATCCGGGACAAGACATCAAATGGAATAAAGAAGACCGTGAATTATTATTGGCAAAATTTGAAAAGATGTATCATCTCGGTGTCCGTTCTTTTGCCGTCTTCTTTGATGATATTTCAGGAGAAGGTACCAACCCTGTGAAACAAGCAGAACTGCTGAATTACATAGATGAACATTTTGTAAAAGTAAAACCGGATGTAACTCCCCTTATCATGTGTCCTACAGAATACAATAAAAGTTGGTCCGACCCTGCTAAAGGATATCTTACTACTTTAGGAGACAAACTGAATCCATCCATACAAATTATGTGGACAGGAGACCGGGTTATTTCCGATATTACCCAAGATGGTATTCAATGGATAAACGAACGGATTAAACGTCCGGCATATATATGGTGGAACTTTCCTGTTTCCGATTACGTTAGAGATCATCTGCTCATGGGACCAGTATATGGAAACGATACTCAAATAGCCCATCAGATGTCTGGCTTTGTAACTAATCCGATGGAACATGCCGAGGCTTCTAAAATAGCCATTTATAGTGTAGCCTCATACGCTTGGAATCCAACAAAATATAACAGTGAAAAAACTTGGAAAGACGCTATTATGAACATTTTGCCCGATGCTGCCACTGAACTGGAATTCTTTGCCGCCCATAATTCGGACTTGGGCCCCAACGGACATAAATATCGCCGAGAGGAATCTGTAAATCTCCAACCCACAGCGCAGAGCTTTACTGAAAGTTACATAAAAAATAAAACTTACACTGAAAAAGACTTCTCTATTCTACAAGAAACCTTCAGCCAGATGGTTGAATCAAGTGATATTTTAGTCGCCCATGCTGATAAAAATCCGATTATAGTAGAAATCATGCCTTGGCTTTATCAGTTCAAACTATTGGGTGAAACCGGAAATGAAGTATTGGCAATGGTCAAAGCATACGACAAAAATGACCAATCTTTATTTATGCGTAAATACAAGCACGTGAAAGCCTTACAACAACAAATGTTTCAAATTGACCAGACATACAACCAAAACCCTTACCAGCCGGGTATAAAGACAGCAGGAAAAGTAATCAAGCCATTGATTGATCAAACTTTCGCCACCGTCACGCAATGCTATAACCAAAAATATAGCACACTGCTGAATGCTGAAACCGACTATATGCCGCATAAACTAATAAGCGATATCAGTCAGATAAAGAACTTACCTTTACAGGTAAAGATAAACCGCATTCAGATTTCTCCGGCGCTGGAAGTTATCAGATGGCCCGGTAATGGTTCATTGACTATCGAACTGGATCAAGTTTATCCCGGAGAAAATATAGAGATAGATTTCGGGAAACCGGAAATCGCAACTTGGGGAAGTCTTGAGATATCTGCAAATGGAAAAGACTGGAGTAAAGTAAACTTTACACAAGAAAACAACCGACTGACTGCCAGTTTACAACAGAAACCAATAAAGGCAGTACGTTTTACCAACATGCAGCATCAGGAACAAGAAATTTACCTCAGACGATTTATTATAACAATAGACAAATAAAACAACTATAAATTATGGGCTTATTTAAATCCTTATTCGGCGGAAACAACACCCCGAAACCGAAAAAGAGAAAAATGATAAAAAGAACTTCGAGATTTTAAAATACGACGGCATCCGCGCCCAACGTATGGGTAAACTACCTTATGCCATTAAATGTTTTGAAGAAGCAGTTGCCATCAACGATGAATTGGAAACACTCAGCCTGCTAGCCACTGCTTATACACAGGCAAACCGACTAGATGATGCCCGTATCACACTAGACCGCATGGCTACAAAAGATCCTGAACAAGTAAACACCTTCCTTTCACTAGCTGGCATCTGCTATATGCAGGAAGATTACGAAAATATGAAGGATGCCTGCCAAAAAGCTTTGGTTTTAGATAATAAGAACCCCCTATCTTTCTATTTGACAGCAAAAGCAGCTATCGGCATGAAAGATGATATCACCGCCATCGCTATGCTGACTAAAGCTATCGTATTAAAAGAAGATTATACCGAAGCATACCAGCTACGCGCTGAAGTACTTTGGAAAATGAAACAAGCAAAAGATGCTGCCGAAGATATACAAAAGTTGCTCAGCCTCAATCCCGACGACGAACAAGCCTTGCTTTTGAAAGGAGAAATTCTAGCCGCCACCAATGAACCGGAACAAGCACAAGAATGTTTTAATCAAGTATTGTCACTCAATCCGTTCAATGAAAAGGCCTATATCCTGTCAGGAGAACTATATCTGGTAAACAAAGATTTTGACAAAGCATTGGCTGTATATGATGAAGCCATTGAAATCAATCCCAACTTTGCCAAAGCATATCATGAACGAGGACGTATCAAATTACTTAAAGGAGACAAAGACGGATCTGTGGAAGATATGAAGAAAGCAATAGAACTGGCTCCTGAAAATGAAATGAATATTAGCGGTCAATACAATAATTATGAAAACATGACTAAGAATGTTCCGTTTTAAAAGCGGAACATTTCAATTCGTTTTATTGTTTATTTATATACAAAATAAGCAAAAAACACATGAGCGTAAAAGAACAGTATTGGAAATATTCCCTTATCACCATTATACTGGGATTAGGACTTATTTTATTTATAAAAATGTCTCCTTTCATAGGAGGTATTTTAGGAGCATGCACCATTTACATCATGGTAAGAAAACAAATGTTTTATCTTACCCAAGAAAAACATTTCAAAAAAAGTATTACAGCCATTTTACTCTTGATAGAAGCCATCATGTGCTTTCTTGTACCTTTATCATTGGCTGTATGGTTACTGATCAATAAATTACAGACGGTAAACGTAGATACGACAGGTTTTATCCATACGGTAACCAATCTTGCCGATTGGCTTCATACCAAGACGGGATATGACTTACTAAGCGCAGAAAACATTTCATCCATAGCCTCCATTCTTCCTGCCATCGGACAGTTTCTGATGGGAAGTATCAGTAGCTTTGCCGTTAATGCTTTCGTATTGGTCTTTATTCTCTACTTCATGCTGATTGGCGGAATTCAAATGGAAAAATACATCTATGAGTTACTTCCTTTCAGCGATACAAACAAAAAAAATGTACTGAAAGAAATTAATATGATTGTCAGAAGTAATGCAATAGGTATTCCCTTACTGGCAGTCATTCAAGGAGGAATAGCTACATTAGGCTACTATTTGTTTGATGTACCCAGCGCGCTATTGTTTGGCTTCCTGACCTGCTTTGCCACCGTCATTCCTATTGTAGGAACAGCATTGGTATGGTTCCCGCTAGCCGCCTATCTTGCTCTTTCAGGAGATTGGACACATGCCGCCGGACTACTTCTTTATTGTGGATTAATTGTAACAAACATTGACAATCTAATTCGTTTTATTCTGCAAAAGAAGATGGCAGACACCCATCCACTCATCACCATTTTTGGAGTGGTCATCGGACTTTCCTTATTCGGATTCATGGGTGTCATATTCGGACCGTTATTATTATCCATCTTCATTTTATGCGTGAATATCTTTAAGACGCAATACTTAAAATAATCACTTTATATATAGTTGATAAGCATCCGCCAGTTGTTTCATCGCCTTTTCAATGATACAACGCGGACTTGCCACGTTTAAACGCATAAAGCCAATGCCTTCCTTACCAAACATTTCCCCGTCATTCAATGCCAAATGCGCTTTATCTACAAAGAATTCATTCAAATCTTTCTGGCTCAACTCCAGTTCACGGCAATCCAACCAAACTAAATAAGAAGCCTCCGGACGAATGGCCTTGATTTTAGGTGCATGTTTTTTCAAAAATTCGTCGACAAAATCTATATTTCCTTGTATATACGCCAAACATTGGTCAAGCCATTCCGTACCATGACTATAAGCAGCCTCAACAGAAAGAAAAGCAAAGACATGTCCCATATCCAACTCACCGGCATCCATATAGATACGGAAGCGTTTACGCAAATCTTCATTAAAAATAAGAGCATGTGAGGCAGATAGTCCCGGCATATTAAAAGCCTTGCTAGGAGACATAAAAGTAACAGAGTTCATTCGAGCCTTTTCACTGACAGTAGCAAAAGGACGATGCGTATGAGGAGGTAAAGTCAAATCCGCATGAATTTCATCCGAGAAGACCAATACTTTCTCATCATAACAGATATCAGCTATCGCTCGTAACTCTGCTTCAGTCCACACAACGCCACCCGGATTATGAGGATTACATAAAATAAAGAGCTTACAACCTTTAATTTGTTCACGAAAAGCATCCAAATCCATACGGTACATCCCGTTCTCCCATCTCAACGGATTTATGACCAAAGTACGCTCATTACGAGTCGTAACCCATGCAAAAGGATGATAAACAGGAGGTTGAATCATTACCTTATCCCCTTTCTGAGTAAAACAATTCATAGCCATACCGATGCCCGGTACAATGCCGGGAACAAAATTTATCACTTCCTTGGTCACGATCAAATCATAACGCTGTTTTACCCAGTTTATAATCGCATTATAATAGCTATCTGGTTTGCCGGTATACCCTAAAACTTCATTTTCGCAACGTTTACGAATAGCATCTGTTACAAAAGGAGCTGTGGCAAAATCCATATCAGCCACCCATAAAGGAATCAAATCCGTACGTCCCCAAATATGTTTCAGCCCTTCTACTTTCTCAGCAGACGTACCGCTGCGATCTATCACTTTATCAAAATTGTATCTCATTGTTTCTATTTTTAGGAATTGTCGCCCAAATATAGGAAATTTCTACATTGGGCGATATTAATTCCCTTATTTTTTCAAGGCTTCAATTACCTGAGGCATCATTGTCCAAACAAAATTTTCACTTTGTGCTGTATAAAAATTACCATCAACAACCGATCTCTCATCAGTAGCCATCCCTTTACTTACAGCTGGTTTCGCCAAAGGATGCACAGCTAATCTCTTTCCCTCTGTAATTCCAGCAAAATCAAACAACAGGCCTGCAGCACAATGACCTATCAGGATCTTTCCCTTCCCGGCAAATGCCTTCAAGACCGACATCAAGTCCACATTATAAGGTTTATCCGCATTTTGAGCAAATACAGGAACCGCATCCCCACAGGCAAAAACCAAAGCATCAAAATCATCTTCATGCCCTATAAGATTTGCAATCACATCATCGGCCACCAATTCAATACCCGAGTTTGTTTTAATTTCCTTTGTTTCCGCCACTGCATACACCTTATAGGATATACCATTTTCAAAAAACGCTTCCAAATACTGGAACAAACCGAATCCGTTCACCGGATTTACCGCTAAAACAGCTACTTTCTTTGCCATAATCTTAACTTATTATAAGTGAAACAATAAATTTATCTAGTAAAACAATAGTTACCTTGAGTAAGTTTATTACTTTTGTGATGCAAATGTAAGTATCCTTTTTCCCAAAAACAAGAAGGCACCTGTAGATAAGGAACTTACATAGAGGTAACCATTGTTGAACGGCAAGCAAATAGAGAATATTAAAAAATGAAAAATTTTCATCCGGATAATAATTGCCCTGTACGGAATGTATTGTGCAGGCTTGGTGATAAATGGTCTATGCTGGTTCTTATCACATTAAATGCTAACGGAACCATGCGATTCTGCGACATTCATAAAACAATAGCCGATATCTCACAACGTATGCTGACTGTAACTCTGCGCACACTGGAAACTGACGGACTAGTGAGCCGGAAGGTGTATGCCGAAGTTCCGCCGCGAGTAGAATATGAACTGACAGAAAGAGGGAAAAGCTTAATACCACATATAGAAGGATTAGTAGATTGGGCTTTACAACAGATGCCGGGAATTATGGAAAGCAGGAGCCAAACAGGCACAGCCTAAAAAAAAATTGAAAAAAAGCTTCTTATTTATTTGTTTTTGCTAGAAATATATTACTTTTGCAGCGTATTCAATAACAATAAGAACAAAATGAAAGCATTATACAATACATACTTTTTCTTCTTTTATTACTTTTACTTTAGCAACAAAGTGAAGCGGGAATTTGTATGTGTACGTTAAACAATGATTAAAACAATGCGATAATAACAACGAAATCCCGCTTCCGGCAGAAGCGGGATTTTTTTATAATATATATACGAATGAAAAAGATAGCAATACAAGGTGTACCGGGCTCGTATCACGACATTGCCGCCCACAAGTTCTTCCCCGGAGAAGAGATCGAACTAATCTGCTGTTCCACGTTCGAAGAAGTCTTTGCGAACATAAAGCAGGATAGCAATGTAATTGGTATGCTCGCTATCGAGAACACCATTGCAGGCAGTTTGCTGCACAACTATGAGTTACTGCGCGAAAGCGGCATGACCATTGTCGGCGAACACAAACTACGCATCAAACACAGCTTCATGTGCTTGCCGGACGACAATTGGGAAACACTGACAGAAGTCAACTCCCACCCCGTTGCCTTGGCACAATGCCGTGAATTCCTGATACAACATCCCAAACTGAAAATAGTAGAAACGGAAGATACGGCAGGAAGTGCGGAAGCCATCAAACGGGAAAATCTGAAAGGACACGCCGCTATCTGCTCCAGATACGCCGCCGATTTGTACGGAATGAAAGTATTGGAAGAAGGCATCGAAACAAACAAACACAACTTCACGCGTTTCCTTGTAGTGGCCGACCCATGGAAAGCCGATGACTTACGTGAACGTTCGAAAGTAAACAAGGCCAATATCGTCTTCTCCCTCCCCCACAACGAAGGAAGCCTGTCGCAAGTGCTCTCTATCTTTTCTTTCTATAAAATAAATCTGACCAAGATTCAATCATTACCGATTATAGGCCGCGAATGGGAATATCTGTTCTATGTAGACGTAATTTTCAATGATTATTTAAGATACAAGCAGTCTATCGACGCCGTTTCACCATTGACAAAAGAACTTAAAATATTAGGAGAATATGCAGAAGGAACATCAACCATATAATATTCAGCCGGCAGACCGTCTGGCGAATGTTAGCGAATACTACTTCAGCCGTAAACTGAAAGAAGTGGCACAAATGAATGCCGAAGGTAAGAATGTAATCAGTTTGGGTATCGGAAGCCCTGACATGCCTCCTTCGGAAGAAACCGTCAATGTGTTGTGCGAACAGGCAAAGCGTCCTGATGCGCACGGATACCAACCTACTGTCGGCATTCCTGAATTACGCAAAGCCATGGCCGACTGGTACAAGCGTTGGTATCATGTAGAGCTTGATCCGGCAACCGAAATCCAGCCGCTCATCGGTTCGAAAGAAGGGATCCTGCACGTCACGCTGGCATTGGTCAATCCGGGTGATCAGGTATTGGTTCCCAATCCGGGGTATCCTACCTACACCTCTTTAAATAAAATATTAGGCAGTGAGATTGTGAACTACAACCTGCGCGAAGACAACCATTGGCAACCCGATTTTGATGAACTGGAGAAGATGGACTTGAGCCGCGTCAAGATTATGTGGACCAACTATCCCAATATGCCGACCGGAGCGAACGCCACGATGGAACTGTATGAAAAGCTGGTAAACTTTGCACGCCGCCATAATATTGTGATTGTAAACGACAACCCATACAGCTTTATCCTGAACAAGAAACCACTGAGTATTCTTAATGTGCCCGGAGCCAAAGAATGCTGCATCGAGTTCAACTCTATGAGCAAGAGCCACAACATGCCCGGCTGGCGTGTGGGAATGCTCGCCACCAATGCGCAGTTTATACAATGGATATTGAAAATAAAGAGTAATATTGACTCAGGAACTTTCCGCCCCATGCAACTGGCTGCCGCACAAGCTTACAACAACAGTGTGGAATGGCACGAAGAAGCGAACGTCAATGTATATAGCCGTCGCCGCCAACTGGCAGAAGAGATTATGAAAGTACTCGGTTGTAGCTTTGATCCCAATCAGGTAGGTATGTTCCTTTGGGGACGCATTCCCGACTCTTACAATGATGTAGAAGAACTGACCGAAAAAGTTTTGCACGAAGCACGTGTGTTCATCACTCCGGGCTTTATCTTCGGCAGCAACGGCAAACGCTATATCCGTATTTCCCTCTGTGCCAAAGAAGAAAAGCTGGCAGAAGCACTGGAAAGAATTAAAAAGATAATGTAACAAAACAAAATATCAGATTATGGAATTAGATTTAAAACCCATCGAACTTCCGGGAATTGAAAAGAAACGCCCGATGATTATCGCCGGCCCATGTAGTGCCGAAACAGAACAGCAAGTTATGGATACAGCTCTCATGCTGGCCAATAAAGGCATCAAGATTTTCCGTGCCGGCATTTGGAAACCGCGTACCAAACCGGGAGGTTTCGAAGGCATCGGTGTAGATGGCCTGGCATGGCTGAAACGTGTGAAACAGGAAACCGGTATGTATGTTGCCACCGAAGTAGCTACTGCCAAACACGTTTACGAATGTTTAAAGGCAGGTATTGATGTGCTTTGGATTGGCGCACGCACCACTGCCAATCCGTTTGCCGTGCAGGAAATTGCCGATGCACTGAAAGGTGTGGATATTCCTATATTGATTAAAAACCCTGTCAACCCTGACCTTGAATTGTGGATTGGAGCTTTCGAGCGCATCAACAATGCAGGTTTGAAGCAACTGGGTGCTATCCATCGCGGATTCTCTTCTTATGATAAAAAGATTTACCGTAACCTACCCCAATGGCATATCCCTATCGAATTGCGCCGCCGCATTCCCGAACTGCCTATTTTCTGTGACCCCAGCCATATCGGTGGCAAGCGCGAGTTGGTAGCTCCCCTCTGCCAGCAGGCGATGGACTTAGGTTTTGACGGCTTAATCGTAGAATCACACTGCAATCCCGACTGTGCATGGAGCGATGCCGCCCAACAAGTCACTCCCGATGTGCTGGACTACATCCTGAATCTGCTGGTCATCCGCAAAGAAACCCAAACAACTGAAAACCTGGGTGAACTGCGTAACCAAATTGATGATTGCGACAATGAGATTATCGAGGTATTGGCAAAACGTATGCGTGTCTGCCGTGAAATCGGTACATTCAAGAAAGAACATGATATGACCATTCTACAGACAGGTCGTTACAATGAGATTCTGGACAAGCGCGGTGCACAAGGTTCATTGTGCGGCATGGATTCAGAATTCATTAAAAAAGTATTCGAAGCCATCCACGAAGAAAGCGTAAGGCAACAAATGGAAATCATAAATAAGTAAACCGATGAGAATATTAATTTTAGGAGCCGGTAAAATGGGCTCCTTCTTTACCGATGTATTGAGCTTCCAGCACGAAACCGCTGTATTTGATGTAGACCCGAAACGCCTTCGTTTTGTTTACAATACCTACCGATATACCACACTCGAAGAGATTGAAGAATTCAAACCCGAACTGGTTATCAATGCGGCAACCGTGAAATATACGCTGGATGCTTTTCACCAAGTATTGCCCGCTCTCCCCAAGGATTGCATCATCAGCGATATTGCCTCGGTAAAGACCGGACTGAAAGAGTTTTATGACCAATGCGGATTCCGTTATGTATCTACCCACCCCATGTTCGGTCCCACATTTGCCAACCTTGACAAACTGAGCACCGAAAATGCCATCATCATCAGCGAAGGCGACCATCTGGGTAAAATCTTCTTCAAGGACTTATACCAAAACCTTGGTCTGAACATCTTTGAATATACCTTCGACGAGCACGATGAGACAGTGGCTTATTCGCTGTCCATCCCTTTTGTCTCCACTTTCGTTTTTGCGGCAGTGATGAAGCATCAGGACGCTCCCGGTACTACTTTCAAACGCCACATGAAGATAGCCAAAGGAGTATTGAACGAAGACGACTACCTGTTGCAGGAAATTTTATTCAATCCCCGCACCCCTGCACAGGTAGAAGGTATCCGTACAGAATTAAATGAGCTGTTGGATATCATCAACAAGAAAGATGCTGCGGGGATGCGTGCCTATCTTAGCAAGATTCGAGAAAAGATTAAATAACGCATCAGTATAACATAGAAGAGGATGTCAAAGCTTCAACAAGACTTTTGGCATCCTCTTTTTTAGGGATATTCAGTAAATGTCTCTAAAAAATAAGATGGCATATGAAGATGATAGGGCATGACCATTTCATATGCCATTCTTATTGTCATTTTTCCGTGCTTTCTCACATACTTCTATCCGACAGGACATGACGTTCCGGAAGAAGTCTGATGACCTCTTCTGATTCTGTGAGTAAAATCATATCATGCTGCTTTAGCTGTTTTGTTTCTGATTTTTTCTATCATCAGTATGGCATTTGCCGTATGTATTCCAAAGAAAATCCACAGTATTTCCGTCTTCCTGTTTCTGGCCTTTATCCTTGAGAGCGAGTAATGTTGCTTTTGAGTGCCGAAGCTTCCTTCAAGCCGTGTTGCCCTTTCTTTTGAGAGTTCGCTTCTAAGCACCTTCCTCAAAGGCTCATCTTTGGCCGCCCTTCCCTTGCGCACAAAGGATGTGGATATCCCATATTTTGTACAGAACTTTCTGTTGGCATTATTGGCATATATGGAATCGGCAGCCACACATCTTACCCTTACATTCATAAGCTTCTGCTGCATACGGATACAGTCCTTCAAGCGTATACCCTCATTGAATGCCTTGAACGAGAGGTGTTCGATGAACGATATGCCGTCTATCTGTATATTATTGACCTTTGCACCGAACTCGACGGACTTGGTTTCCTTGCCTCTGACGATGGGACGTACATAATGACGGTCAATGCTGACGATGCGGTCACTGACTTTCCGCCCTTCAAACATTTCCTTTTTTTCTTGTACAAGCACCTTTCTGATGATGGAAAGACGCTTATGATAATCCTGGGTATAGCGGAGTAAAGCACCGTACTCGCTATGGATCCCATCCCTTTGACTGAGGAGCTTTTCAAGAAGCTTGATCATACGGCGCTTAAGCATTCTTGTCCTTGAAGCTCTCCTCTTTCTTTTCTTGCAGTAGGACAGATAGGATTCCGCCACATTCCTGTATTTGTTGCGCGGACGCCTTATGCCCAGCTCCCTGCAATGCCGGCATATATGCCTGTAGAGCCATTCGAGGCTTTCCCAAAGGAGTTTCATGTCCGTAGGAAAACGCATGTGGCTTTCATAGCATGTGGCATCGGTCATGCAGACGTGAAGGTTATCAAGATAAGGTTTCCAGTGTGAAGCCTGGATATTCTGGAAGGAATCAATGTCAAGGCGGGATGCTATCTCATTACGGATGGCACTGACTATCTTGAAGTTGGTTATGGGAAGGGACGGGGTGTCGGAGAATCCGGTGTATGCCTTCAGGACCATAAGGGCGATCTTTGCGGAAGGACTGAATCTGTTCCTGCGTCCCAGGCGCCGGTCCGACAGGCCGGCGGCTTTTGCCATACATTCAAACGGAAAGACAGAATGAAGCTTGCCAAGCTCACTCTCATTAAAACTCTTGTGGTATTTTTCCAGAATATCAAATTCTGTAAAACCCAAAGTAGGCTGAATTTCTGAAATATTCACTATCTTCGCCATATCTTATTAGTTTGGATATTTCCCCCGTTTT